>Ga0206124_10000339_pt1 | contig 37548 bp, 36 predicted proteins | sample Helgoland_Spring_3_FD_148671 | JGI IMG/M metagenome (GOLD analysis project Ga0206124, IMG submission 148671) | Pelagic subsurface seawater microbial communities from Kabeltonne, Helgoland, North Sea - Helgoland_Spring_Bloom_20160321_2 | ecosystem: Environmental > Aquatic > Marine > Epipelagic ... | reverse complement strand
GGCGATAAGCCAACAAAATGCGGGTGATCTCGAAAAAAATGTTGCTGCTCTTGCTGAGCACGATCCAAACAGACGTAATCTTTGGTGGGCATCCGATACTGCACACCGGCATCAATGTTTTGACCGGCATCAAGCTGCCGCATCAATTCTTGCAATATTGTCACTTGCGTGTGGTGTTGCATCGAGTCTCTCTTTTAACCGTACATTCCCTCACAGCCGTATTTCTCCCACAACCGCCGCCTTGAAGGCAAGAACTTTAGCCTATTTGTTTTGCGCAAAAAAACCGCCATTGCTGCCAAAACAGCGAGCCAACACGATCTTTATCTCTGTCCGCGGCATGATAGAGACTCGCAATTGCAGTAGATTTTATAGTGACTCGACAGGTCATCCTTAATGCATTTTGAGATCATTGGCCATACACACCAGCACTGGCTATTACCTTATCTAACCTAAAACCACCCACCCCTTACCCATACGCTCGATCTGAGATGTCCCTAGTTTCTTAGACAACGATTTCACGCCATTTCGACCATTCTCGAACCAATATTGACAATGATTGCTTGGACCAGATAGAAAAAGGTACTGGAACAAAAGGGAGTCCACATGAAAAACACAAGCTTAATCATTGCCGTCTTTGTCGTCACACTTCTGACCACAATACCGTTGCACGCCGCACAGGTCTGGGACTTGTACCACTTCAAAGTGAAAGCGGAGAATGTCGCTCAAGTCGTTGGTGCGTTTAACCGTCTACAAGACAGTGACGTTGGTAAAAACCGGATGGCATCCGTTCATCTGCAGGCATCGATCTTTGGCGGGCCAAATGGCACGACCCATTCAATCGTGGCTATTTATCCGAGCCGGGCCGAATTTGAACGCGCCAGTCAAAGCCTTGCGGGAACGCCCGAATGGCGGGCGTTCCAACGGGCAATGTCCAAGCACACGGAAGCCGTCGGTAATTCCGCCATGCAAACCATTACAGGCTGGGGAACCGTCTCAAATTCAGACGTCGTCTGGGAAGCCATCCGCGTCAATGTGACAGACCCCGCGGGCGTGGTTAAAGCCTTTGACACGATGATGGGCAGTAATCAAGCGCAAGCTTTCCCTGGGCAGATTTGGTTATCTGCTGTCGACTATGGCAACGAAAGCCAAGGGGGCGTGGCGACACACGTGATAACGGTCGGCTATGAATCAATGGCCGAGATGGAGGCTTGGAATGATCGTTTCATGCAGACCAAAGCGTGGGAAAAATTCCAGAACAGCATTCAGAGCCGAATGACCCTAATCAATCGTGAGTTGGTTCGATTCGTCTCAGTTTACGACCATCAGATCAGCCTCGAAGACCTCGATCAATGATCAGCCAGTTAGTTAACTTATAAGGAAAAGCTTATGAATATCTCACTCAAACTCATAACCCTCGCGCTGCTGCTGAATTGGGCGCCGCTGCAAGCCGACCACCACGCTGCGCCCACGCAGGCCGTCGCGATGGAATCGGCGATCTGTCAGCTCAATCCCGGCAAATCGATGGACGACTTCAATGGTGCTCTGGAGACTTTTAAAACGTGGGCAAAAAATAACGACTACAATACGTTGATGACGGTGAATACGCCCTTATACATCGGCGGTGGTACCGACATTGATATCCTGATGCTCGAATTCACCAACTACGAAAACATGGGGGCAGGCTGGGACAAGATCGGCCAGACCGGCGCCGAAATGTTGACCGCGGTGGATGCCGCTGCATCTTGTCAACGGGCCCTTGCTCACTACTTTCCGTTCCACGCCGCTGATGGCATTGCGGAAGATGATGACCGTGTTCTGGTGGTCAATTGGTGCACCCGTCATGAGGGCGTCAGTTGGGACGACCTGAATGCTGTGCACCGGTCATGGGAATTCGATGACATGACAGGTTATGCGGGCATGATTATCCCCGCGCTTGGCATTAGAGATGGTGACTACCCAGGAGAATTTGGTCACCTGCGCGTTTACAAAGACGCAGCCGCGCTACTCGCGGTGCAAAATCAAATCGCCAATGAAGGTGGCTGGCGACCCAGGGAAGATTACTTTGACAACTACGCTGATTGCGCCGGCTCAAATGCCTATCTGCAGTCTGTCGTCACGAGTCCAAACTAGGCCTTTGCGGCGGTTAATAACGATAAAGCAACATTGGGTATAATTCTCTTGAAGGGGCGGCCCAAGTGGCTGCCTTTTTCATTCTGAAGCCCTCTTTTTTTGAACTCACGTTTTAAGTGCCTGCGTGGGAACAACGCATGCTTGGGCAGATGTTTCGCCACCCCCTGGTTCACCGGCTGGGACTCGAACTGTTGGCAAGTATTACGAATATAAGGTCATCTAAATCTGCGACTCTGAAACGATTGGCGCCATAATCACAAGGCAAAGCATCTACAAATCTAAGGGCACGTTAGTTAATTATCCCTCGCATTAAGTGTTTACCTAGCAGTCATCAGAAACCGCTTAGTCAGTTGTCAGTAAACTTGTCACATCTGCTGCTTACATCTTAGAAAATGCCTTGCACGCGCTTTAGAAAAACACGACACTTTTTAAACACTTAATTAAAAGAGTATCGTTGGCCGCCCATGAGTTCCTCTCGACAATATGCCAGGCCCTCAAAGGGCGAACCCTTCTTCACCTTCTTCGGACTACTGCTAACAACGATCGTTATCTTTGGGTTTGGCGCGTCCGCGCGCGCCTTACCAGATGGACCTGCATCATTACCCATGCTGTACCATATTCACGGCTTCATATTCCTCGCCTGGTTTGTGTTCTTCACAGTCCAAGCCAGTTTGATCCGTAATCAACGACCGGAATTGCATATTACCCTTGGACACCTGAGCGTAATTCTGGCTGTCTCGATGTTAATCACAGGATTTCTCATGATGCGATCGGCCTACAACGCTCCATCATTCAGTATTGGCTCAAATAGTCGCGATGCATCCATGATGTTTCCACTGACGGACCTGATCAATTTTTCGATCGCGTTTATGTTGGGATTGTTCAACCGCAGGAATCCCGTCGCCCACAAACGATTGATGCTGCTCGCGGGAATACTCCTGCTTGATCCCGCGGTCGCTAGGCTGGTGGAGGCCATAGGCGCACCATTTCTCTTCATACCGATCATTGAGCTCGGGCTTTTTGCCGCTCTGCTCAATTACGACCGAGTCAGACTCAAACGACCCCATTGGACTAGTTTGTTAGGGCTATCCCTATTTTTTGCAGCAATGGGCGCCAAACTAACGCTGGCGCAGCAACCTATGTGGGCTGATATCGCAAAGCTGCTTTTTTCACAGAGCTAACAAGTCCAGCGCCACGCATAGGATGCACGAACTGCTTATACCTGCGACGGGTAGTTAGGAGAGAAACAATTGTGCAAGCATTGCCTGTAGCTGAGCAGGTAAATCGAAAGTGTTTACAAAAAAAGATAGCGCCACATAGGGGTAACGCCCCTATTTAATGCGGCTATTTGGTCGCTATCGGTCCAGCTACCAAACCTCTGCTTAGCATCCCTTTGATTTCAAATCAGCATCGCCAACCCACATAATGCGGCGGCCAAGATCATCGTCGTATCCATAGACCCTGAGCTTCACGCCATCACGTCGCCACAAACCTGCAGTCAACACTCTAGCAATCACTCCACTGTCGTCGATAGCCAGAACGTTGCGGTAAAAATGCCTGACGTTTGAGCGTCGTTAGAAGGAACGTCGTTGTGCATCGCGAACCCCATTGCATTCTTACCGGCTTCACCTTCATACGTCACGACCATTCCGTCATCATTCATGGTCACCTTTGAGACTTTTAGCGTAACCTCAACCGGTTCTCCAAAATTGACCTAGACAGCACTTTCAGAAAAGGCAAGCAGCAGCCCGAACATTACTAACCCATGTCTTAACATGGTCTGCCCTAGTGACTTCAGCATGTTCACAACCTGCAGTAAAAATTCTCATGAAGCTATAATAATACCGGCTCTCAATACAGCAGTTCGAGACCATGAACAAAACAGTAAACGATTACTCTTGATGTGAAGGGCACTACCTAGAAACCGTCAAAGATAAGATGGTTAATTTGTCGGAGTTTGGTAAAGCCAAGCCCCCTGCCCGTCAGCAGCTCTGGCATGTGAGCACAGGGTTCTTTGAAACAAGCAAGATACTCAGCACTGTTGATGCAAAGTAACTACAAACGATCGTCGAGCAGAACCTCGCATCAACAGGCTCTGCCCTACTTTCATCTTTAGTTTGGTGAGCGCACTGACTGCCACGCGAATATCGTGCGACCTGAGCACTCGATAAGGTCGTCATAAGGATCTGGTTCACCCGTCATGTTGGCAATCGAGCGGTCGATATTCAGGCCAAGACTCTGCATGGAATCGACTCCTGAAACCAAATAAAAGTCGCCTTCCATCTGAGGGGATACACCTGCCATTGGCCACCAGCGCATTGTCATGCCCGTGTTTCCAATAGATGCCTGCCTGGCTACAAACTTAGCGTCAGCAGCAAGCATTTTTTGCGTCGAGGCGCCTTCTTTTAACGTGCAAGACTCGAAACCAATATAGCCGCTCTGCGGGCCCTCCGCAGCGGGTCGCCTTACCATCTGACCTACGAACATTGAATGGCTGTCATTGCTGCAAACTTCATCAAACTCTGCTGCCAGCTTCGATCCCTTCGCGACCCATTGATCTTGAGCACTACCCATAGCCTCAAAATTTGGCGCCATGTTGACCCAAAAGACGTCACTCGAAACTGCACTTCTGTCGGCAAGATATGGCGTCAATACCGCAGCAAAACCTGTTTCGGGAATTTCTTTATTCGTCCATTTATTCCATTTTTTTGCGGTCGCAAGCATTTCGGTCAACCCATTGTTCTCAGTATAGCTACATGCATATGTCTCTATCGGGAAAAAAGATGGCGGCATATGGTCGTCAGCCGTGGCAAAAAAGGCTCCGCTCAAAAACAACAAAACACTAAAAATTCTAGCAACTCTCGTGTCAACCTCTCCTCTTATTTACAATAAAATTTCACCTTTACTTTAGAGCGATTTCAACCCTCATCAAGGTTAGTTCGATTTTGGTTACAACTTTTTTACTGGAGGAATCGTTGGGATACTCACAACAAATTTAAAAACAGGTTACCAATTGCGTACAGGTTACCACCGAGTTTTGGCGACGTGATGCTGCGCTTACAATCGAAACAATTAACCAGCATGCCATGACCTCCGCCTATTCACCCTGATGCGCGTCACCCTGATGCGCGAAAAGAGCGATCATTAAATTAGAAGACAGCAGTGATAAGAAGGCCATACTGAGGGCCCTGGGTTGGGCTACCGCCTTGCCCTTCAGCAGCGCTACTATGAGATCACAGCCTTAATTGAGGCGAGCAAACTACCAAGCAATGTATTGCCAGAAAAGCTGCAAGCCATCATCGACCATGAACATGCCAAAACATTCAGTGTTAGCCGGAAAAAACGTTAATTGCGGAGGAAAGCTAAAGACTACGGCTGATGAGCCTGCTCGCGATACGAGCCTTGCACCGCCTGAGATGCAGTGGCGAACAAGGCTTACTCATCGTCCATTTCCAACCTGCCACAACCCGTGCCTTGTGGCACCCCGATTTACCACAAAAAACAGCAGCCTTAACTAGGTATTGCTTTGGAATCCGTTTGGCGCTTGGACGACCAGGATTTCTTAATACCATTCACCAGTACAAGCTGTGACGCTGTTAACGCATCAATTCGATGGTCCTATCCCAAAATCGAACTATCGTGGGCAAAGCACAAGCGGTGCGACAAAATAAACCTGAGGCACGCGCGACCCACTTGAAGTACATGGGGGTTGTGCCCAAAAGAACACCATACAATTAACATACAGGGAAAATCTCATGATTAAAAAATTAATGACGACAGGTTGGATTGCGCTCTTATTGAGCACCAGCCCTTGGGCAAATGCTGAAGATCTGATGATGGTACCGGGTGAGATGCGCGGATGTAAATTAGCAGAGGGCGCATCTATGAATGATTTGAACGCGGCAATGTCGGCCCTCGTCAATTGGTTAAAAGAGGACGAGCATGGATACGAATTATGGTCAGGAACGCCACACTTCAAGCCAAACGAGGGTTATGACTTCGATATGCTGTGGATGGGTTTCTGGACTAGCCACGCAGAACAAATGCGTGGCTTAAAAGCCTTTTATACAACCGAGGAAGGCCAGGAAATCGGTCAGACGCTCAACATGGTGCTCGACTGCACCAGCATGCGACACTTTAACTCAGTGCGTGTTCGAAGCGAGCCTAAGGAAGAGACGCGACAACAAGCCTTCGGTTTTATGTTTGATTGCGCCCTTGAGGCTAACAAGGGGCCACAGGATGTTGCTGAGGTTTTTCAAAAATGGAATCGTTATTTAGACAGCGAAAATATTGACCATGGTGTTTCTGCAATCTTTCCAAGCTCAGGAGCGCCAGAGGAAGCCACTGGAACCTTTAAGTTTCTCTGGGGTGGCGACTTTGCTGATGTTGGCGAAACCCTGAGTTTTCTGACAAAACCAGAAGCAAATGCCACCTGGCTCGAAATTACTGAGTCAACCTACAGCTGCGATACCTTTGATCGAGGCTATTACTTTCAACGTTATCACTGAGTCGGGAAGCATCTGTGGCCGAGAGCATCGCGCTCTCGCGACCCCAGAGGACCCCGCACCTCGCCTGGTAAGGCTTCGGTAAAACGCGACCTGAACCGCCCCCAATGCTATCCACACTCGACAGCTGATTTTCGTACCCCTATTGAGACTCTACCGGCGAAAGCCGCTTGAAAAGACTCTATACTCACCCAATGCAACAACGCGCACTGATTACCGGCGGCTCATCTGGCATTGGCCGAGCTTATGCCCATTACCTCACCGGTCTGGGTTGGCGCCTAGATCTCGCTGCCCAGTCAGAGAATCGCCTGATGAACACGGCGGCTGAACTGGATGGCCCTGTGCATTGCTATCCCGTCGACCTGGCATCCTCTGCCGGTGTCCAGCAGCTGGTAAGCGCCACGTCGGTACCGGATCTCATCATCGCCAATGCGGGTATTACCAAGGCAGGATCAGTCGGCACCCTCAGCCAAAGTGAATCCGCCAAATTGCAGTATTTACTGTGTGGTGGGGTCATCGATCTCGTGCAGTGGGCAGCCCCCATCATGAAATCTCGTGGCCACGGCCGCATCATAATCATCTCAAGCATCGCAGCCGAGACACCCATGCCCAACTCCTCGATTTACGCGAGCGCAAAGACCGGTGTGACCGCCTTTGGTCGCTCGATCCATAACGAACTCAAACCGCACGGGGTCTCTGTCACGATCAGCCTGCCCGGTTACGTTAGGACCAACATTCATGAACGAGCAGGACTTAGCCATTTAAGCCGACAAGTGCCCGACTGGATGTGGCTCAGCCCCGAGCAGGTTGTGAGGGAGACCGAAAAGGCCTCTCTTGCCGGACGAGAAACCATAGTTCCCGGCCGTATTTATCGCTTAACGCGCCCTTTTTTGGGTTCAAGGGCCGCCAACACCGCTTGGCGCGCCCTGACACGAAGGCGCCGCAACCTTTAATGCGTTTTTACATCTAGGGTCATGAGGATCCCCATCTCGCGGACCTGCCCAAAGCCTTCGCCAAAAACTAAGTTCCGAATCACGTAGGCAATCCGGGATGGGCATGACGGGGATTCAGAACGTAGCAGAACTGAAGCAATGTAGGCTGCTTAAGTTTGTTTGCGACGCAACTTTGCTCGTAATTGTATTTTTCTCATTACAGTCTTTATTGCGGCGCTTTACCTAAAAGCCGCCCTACTTTTCTGATACGAAAAAGGGCCTAATCAAGATACTTTGGCATCCTGGCGCAAGGGTGGCTTAAAGCTCTTACCTAGCCATATTAATCACTTTTAGCTGGGTAAACTCAGCTAGACCTTCCTCACCCAGTTCGTTTCCGAGTCCGGACTGTTTCGCGCCGCCAAATGGAATGGCTGGATCCAACTCAGCGTGTTTGTTGATCCATATGGTCCCCGCGTCCATCTTCTCTGCCAGCGCGTAGGCCTTATCCAAGTCAGTCGACCAGACAGACCCGCCTAAACCCCAGGGCGAGGCGTTAGCCCGTTCGATGACTTCATCGTAGTTAGAAAAACTCATCACGGGCAACACTGGACCAAACTGCTCTTCGTCAACCAACCGAGAGCCTTCACTGATATCTCGGACGATTGTGGGCCGAATAAAGAACCCCGCTTGATCAGGCACTTCGCCACCGGCAATGACGTTACCGTCGGTCTTTGCCTCTTCAATTAGCTCTTTTACTCGCTCATATTGCATTTTATTTTGCAATGGGCCTAGCTTGGTGCCCTGGTGAGATCCATCTCCGATGACTGTTTCATTGGCAATCTTTGCAAGCTCGTCACAAACTTCATCATAGATATGCTCGTGGACGTAGAGTCTTTTCATCGCAATACAGACTTGGCCACTATTTTGGAAAGCACTGTTAAACAATTTCGGCGCCGTTTCTTTAGGATCCACGTCATCCATCACAATACCGGCATCGTTGCCGCCCAGCTCGAGCGTGATCCGTTTCAGCAATCCAGCGGCTCCTGCCATGACCTTCGCGCCTGTCGCAGTAGAGCCCGTAAAAGAAATTTTACGGATATCAGGGTGCGCCGTCAGTGGTGCACCAAGATCATTAGCATCTGTAATAATATTGAGCACACCAGCCGGAACAATATCTTTAATCAGTTCCCCCAATCGCAAAGTGCTCAATGGCGTTGTTGGCGCTGGCTTCAACACCATGGTGTTGCCGGCGATCAAGGCTGGCGGCACCTTGAAAGCCATTAAGATTAAGGGGAAATTCCAAGGCACGATGGCACCGACAACCCCGAGTGGCCTTCGGTGAACCTCAACCCTTCTGCCGTCAGAATCATCGATTACCTTTACGGGAAGATCCAACGACATGAAATAGCGGAAAAAAGCTGCCGTGCCGAAAACTTCGCCCGTTGCGTCCGCAAGCGGCTTACCCTGTTCCTGCGTCAGCAACTGCGCCAATTCGGTTGCATTGGCTTCGATAACGTCGGCAATGGCACCGATGACTTTCTTACGCGCCTCAATACTGGTTGCACTCCAAGCAGGAAATGCTTCTTTAGCCGCGGCTACGGCGACGTTGAGCTGCGCTTCAGAGGCTTTTGGACATTCGACGATGGTTGCTTCTGTGGCAGGATTTATAACGGTCATGGTCTCATCGCCTGAGACTAATTTGCCTTTGATTAATAATTTGTAGTCGCCCATTGTCGTTGCCTAAAAAAAAGTGAGGTCTGCATCATAGGCAAACCCAGCCCAAATCGCCATTGCTAAGCACTGTAACCATTCAAGAGATTTTGTTCTCATTGCGTCGCAGTTATGCGGGCGCCTTAAACAGCACCTCCGAGCAAACCTTCGGCATGCGCGTCAACTGCGTATATCGCTATTGAATACGTTCGGGCCTTTACGAGCGAGCGCCCAAATTCATTTGCCACCATGAATTCGGCACTGCGCTTATTGGATCGCCGGGGATCGGCACTGACTCAGGTAAGTTTTTGGCACGCGAATTGCTTTTCCAAAAGAAAACCATGAAATCGACCACAAATCTAACCCAAAAAGGAGCAAATTATGTCTAAGCGTAAACTGGTTGCCGTCACGAGCGCCTCATTAGAGTGCACGCTGGTTCTAGCTAGCCTTGTCGTTGCCATACCGTTTTTCAGTTGAAGCCCTTGCACGGCGACTCTGAAGCTGAATGGAACAGCGTGGGCGTTAAAAACGATGAAATATCAATCACTCTTGATTTTCGCACTGTCCTTGACGGCAGTCGCTTGCGGCGGTGGATCTAAGGCGACGGCAACCGCGCCAATTGCCTCGCCGGCTGTGGCGCCAATAGCAAAGGAAGATTCGTGTATCGAGTTGGGCGCGCTTCTTGAATGCGCGCTTGAGCATCAGGGCGTTGAAAGAACTTTTAAGATCTATGCGCCATCATCATTAGATGAAACCGCAGCTGTTCAAGTACTTTTTAATTTTCATGGATACGGCAGCAGCGCAGACGAGCAATTACTATATGGCGACTTTCGAGATTTGTCTGAGCAAGAGGGTTTCCTTTTGGTGATACCACAAGGTTCACTTCTTGATGGCGACACACATTGGAATTCTGATTCGGACCTAGAGAGTAAAAGTAGCGCTGACGATAGCGGTTTCGTTTCTAAAATCATTGACGCGATTTCCGAACGTTACGACGTTGAACCTTCTGGCGTTTACGCCGTTGGCATGTCAAACGGCGGCGCGATGAGTCTTTACTTGGCCTGTTCGATTAGTCAACGCATTACTGCTGTGGCGTCGGTAACAGGGTTTATGTCTGCAAACCTGCTGTCTGATTGTGGCGTTACGACACCCACCTCTGTCCTGTTCATCCATGGCACGGCGGACAAGGTTGTCTCTTGGGATAACGGTTTGGGTGGGGGCTCGATTTTAAGCCTTGCGGCGTTCTGGGCGTCGCATAATCGCTGCAGCGATTCTTCGACGGAGCGCTTGGAAGACTATAATGGCGATGGCGTGTCTGGCGTCCTCCACAAATACTCAGCCTGTAGCGCTGGGACGCAAGTTCAGGTCTACGAGATAACAGATATGGGCCACGTCTGGCCGGAAAAACGTCGAGGTGATGACATTAATGGGGCAGAAGTCGTTTGGACATTCCTGACCAGATTTCAGGGATAGCGTATTTAACGTATAGCCGATTCATGAAAAGCATGATCGATCCAATGACTGGCGGGATATCTCAGGTTTTTTTAAAGCGGGCAAACTGTTGCGCAACATTGCAACCCAAGTGCTTTAAGCGATTCATTGACAGCCCTGGTTGCCAACCAAGAACTCAGCGGCGCAGTAGACAAACTCAGTGCTCACTCTCTGCGCTCGAGCTTCTCTAGGCTCATTTTGTCCTTGAGACTCATTAAATAAGCGGCTCCGCTGAGCACAAAAATCGCGCCCGCCTCTGCAAGTAGCGTGAGGGCGTCCATCTCTTTGCTCTGCATAACAATCAACCTGCAAAGCGCAGTGATCGCAATAATAATGGGCAGCGTCACCGGAATTCGGTTGGTTGAGTAAAACGCGCCGATCATGCCGATAATTTCAACATAGATAAACAAAAGAAAAAGATCCGGGAGGGTCACCTCGCGGGCAACAAAAATTGAGAAAATTGCGTCCGCCGATGCAACAACCGTCAGCATCCCGATAATCGCCAGCAAGGTTTTTTCACTGATAATGGTTGTCCAGTGCAAGCGTTGATTTAAGCGATTCCGCTCTAGGATAAAATCCAGAATGCGATCAATGGCAGAAGGTTTTTGTTGTTCGGAATCACCAGGTTCATTGGACATGAGTTCGTCTTGCGTTTAGAGCATCTCCTTAATGTACTTAAATTTCGGCAAAAAGATACCCGTGAAGAACGCCCCCTTCGGCAGGCGCAAGAAACTGACGATAATGAGCACGGCCAATAGACATCGGTCAGCGGAAGCGACTTGACTGATCTCATTTCAAAGACCCCGTTCTGCCTTTCGAGCTTTCCCGGCTTCCTAGCGATCTAAAAATAGAATGCCACCCTCGCCTTCATAAGATAGGACGGCTAGTGTTGGTCTGTATGACTTACGCGGACGCAAGAAGCAGTATGGCGCTGCCAGCCGCGCCAGAGGGGTCTAAGAAGCTCAAAAAAGACAAGCAATAGGAAGGAATGATCCGCAACGCGCAGGAGAAAATCGTGCATTGCCCGCTCTCGAGCGTTACCCTAGTTTCTTTAACGGCAACAGACGCCGCACTTGCCTCGCATAAGAATAACCAATTCAATTTATGATCATGCTGCGACTTCAATTCATTGATTGGCTGAACCATGGACTCAACCCCTATGAACACAGACTTTCCTGAACACTTTTTTCAACGCCCAGACGAGTCAGCGGACGAAAAATTTTACAGCCAGCCGCGTTTCGTAACGCACATTGACGACGCGACCATTAGCTGCCTGACGGACTTTTATCGGGAGCAGATCGCATCCGGGACTCGCGTACTTGACCTCATGTCGTCCTGGATTTCTCATCTACCGGAGGATGTGGATTACGCGCATGTTTCAGGACATGGCATGAACGCGGCTGAACTCGCAGCAAATCCGCGGCTTGATGATTATTGCGTGCAAGATCTAAACCGCACCCCAACCTTACCGTTTGCCAACAATGCTTTTGACGCGGTGTTAATCGCCGTCTCCATTCAGTATCTGATCAAACCGATCGAGGTCATGACTGAGATCAGTCGCTGCCTGGCGCCCGGTGGACAGTGCATCGTTGCCATGTCGCACAGACTTTTTCCGACAAAGGCCATTCATGCTTTCCAAGTCCTACCCCCTGCAGACCGATGCCAGGTTGTTGCGACCTATATGGAAAAAAGTGGACTAACCGGTATCCAAGCGCTGGATCGCTCCCCTCTGGCGGGAGACCCATTGTGGATCGTGAGCGGTTATTGCAGCTAACCGCGTCGGCAAGCGCAGATGACGCCTACATCCGGCCTTCTGTTCTGCCAAGACAAACCTACTGCCAGACCTCAAGGTTATTATCTCGACCGATGCGCCGACTGAGTTTTGTAGTTAGCAGATCGGACATATCACACGCGTCGAACAGTGCTGTGACATCCTGCCGTTCTGAACCCGTTAACGACTCAAAGAGATCCTGAACACGCTGCAGAAGATAAAAACGATAGGGCTGAGCGAGCGCCGTCACCGTCGCACCCCGCAATTCAAACCGCGCTTGGCCGACGCCTCTGGCCGCTTCGGTACCTGGCAATAAGCTGTCTTGCTGCGCTATCCAGTTATTAATGCAGGCTGCAGCAGCGACTGTTTCTGGCACAAAGTCGATTGCGATCTGACTGAGCAGCGCAATCAGTGTGTCGGGGATTTCATCGTCCAAAAGGTAGTCGCCGGATTGATCTTCAAATTCGCCGATATCCAGTTCCGGCCGGTTCATGCGTTCGACCCAACGATACAATTGAACGCCATTGGCCTGCATCAGCGCCAAGGGCTTTGGGTCGCGACCTAAGTGACCATAGAGCGGCGCAATCATGCCGAAGTCACCGATGGAAGGTTTACCGCCAAACAGGTAAGGATAAGCAGCAAAGTGCGCATTGAGCCGCATTAACCATTCGCCATACAGATCCTCCACAAGGCTGAAAGTCTCCGGCACCACGCCAAAACCAACGCCCGCCGCTCGCATTCGATTCGTTGCTTTATCCGCTTTTTCTGCCCGCCCCGCGCCCCTTGGTATCGCAGATTGAAAATGGAATTTGAGCAGCGCTAAATTTTCCTCTGGAAAATTCCATCGGTAGTGCATTGCGGGGCGAAGCATGCCTTCGGCGCCGATTACGTCAAAGAGCCGGCTCAGTATCCGTTGTTTGGGTGTCTCGGGTGAGAATTGATTCCCACTGAGCGCTTCATAGTGGTCGATGATCGCGGCGCCATCTCTGATCACCTCGCCTGATTCGGTTTCAAGCGTCGGCATACCGGCTCTTCCACCAGCGGCAGGCACAATCTCAGAGCGGTAACGCGTCTCTATCGGCGACACTTCTTTGTAATCGATACCGGCTTTAATGAGATAGCTGCGAGCCCGACCCGTGTAGAGCGATATCGGAATACCATAGAGGATTGCTTGGGTCATATTTTCATCTCACAAATAAAATAATGTATACCATTATGTTCTAGATCGATATCGATAACACTATCCTGCCGAAGTGGCGACCAAGATGAGCAGACTCATTGAACTTGAAGGATCATCCCCGATTGACCTTGACGGCAGTCTGACCCAGGCGCGCCTAGATTTTCAGGCGCTATACTTGGCCATGATCAAGCCAAGCACATCTTGTAATCAATCCCAGCACTCGGTTTAACGACAAAAAAGGCGCTCGGCTTCAGGCAGCCCCGCCTGACTAACGCCTGACGCCGAGCGTCGGTATCACTGATTTATGGGGGGGCGTCTTTTCGGTTTTTTAGGGAAGTGCTTCAGAGCGCTTTTTTTGTATCCAATCGAACCACTAGGCATTTTCGACGGTCATGATCAATCTTGAGTCGTACAGCGCGGCGCGCCTGTGCGCTCTGGCTGCTGCGTACGCTTTGGTCGCAACCTCTCGATATAAGCCTTCGCGCTGGGATATCTGACCAGCGCGACCAGGTCCCAAGTTTTTTCACTTGGCCCTATCGGCATTTGCAGGGCGCGACCAGACCAGATCAGATCAGCACCGGCCTGTTGCCTGACTTCTGACGAGCCTTGGGTGTACCGCGCGAAGGCCTCATACCCTGAGCAGTCGTTCAGCACCGCGTCCTCGTAGCAAGCTGTTGGCCGAATTTGCATCAGGTTCACCATGACAATCGGCGCATTGTGCGTGGTTACAAAAGCTTGCAGCGCAGCCATATTTTCTTCAGTAATTTCTAGATGCGGTTTCATCGGCTTTATCCTAAAAGTGCGCTCTAAGACGGTTTCAAAGTCGGTAGACATTGATGTATAACAGGCTTTGTATAATCCTAGTGGAAAGTGCAATGTACGCTCGCAGGATGAGTATACCGGATGAACCCCATCCAGCCTTATCAATGGGAAAGAGCGTGGCACGGTCAGTGTTCCGACACGCTTTGCAAGATCATCTTGGCGCCAAGGACGCGAGTATTATGACGAAAAGGTCTCAATATTAGGGCAGGTCCATGCGCAACGCTAAATGCAATCAGACCCTCAAGGTCGCCTTATGAAAATCCTGGCCATTGGCGGCAGCGGCGGCATGGGTCGATTTGCTGTCAAGGCCCTCCAAGATTTGGAAACGATCGAACAGATTGTTGTTGCTGACCTCAACGCAGATAGTGCACAAGGTTTTGCCAACGAAATGAACGATAAAGTCAGTGCCATGCCGCTAGATGTTAGCGATGCATTGGCTTTGCAACAGGCCATGAACGGCATGGACGTCGTGATGAATACCTGCGGCCCGTTTTTTCGTTTCGGCGTACCGATTCTGCAAGCCTCGATTAACACGGGTTGTCACTACTTTGACATTTGTGATGATTGGGAGCCAACACTTGAAATGCTTGCGTTAGACCAAGCTGCAAAAGATGCCGGGGTCTGCGCAACGGTCGGACTGGGCGCCAGTCCAGGTGTAACCAACCTACTGGCGCAGATTGCGATGCAAGAATTAGACTCGGTCAACACCGTTTACACCGGCTGGAATCTCGGGCCTGCCAAACCCGAAGAGGCGTCCTCACAAAGCGGCACAAATGCTGCAATGGTCCACGCCATTGAACAAATGACCGGGCGCGTGAGTGTCTTCCGGTCGGGTGATTTTGAGATGGTCAGGCCGCTGGCGCCGGTATCCGTTCACTATCCTGGTCTCCCGTCTTTTACAGGGAGTATTTTCGGCCATCCAGAAGCCATTACATTCCCCACCAATTACCCAGAATTACAGGAATCTCTGAACCTGGCCCATGGCGGCGGCATCGATTCTTGGCAGCTTAAAGGGATTATGCGACTCGTGGACTGGCGTTTGATCAGCAAGGCGCGCGCTGCAGAATTGCTAACTTGGTTTGAAAAAAATACCGATGTCGGCGCAGAAGATAACGCGCTCGACCCGCGCCCCGTAATGTACGGATTAGCAATGGGCGCTAAAAATGGTCGTCCGGCGTCTGTCGGCGTATCCCTAAAAAGCCCCCCCACACAGGAAACAGAGGCCGATGACATTAGTATGGGCGCCATCACCGGCATCCCACTTGCCTGTGGGATCAAGTTTCTTGCAGAGGGCCAATTGCATAAGCCAGGCGTTCTATCCCCTGAATCTGGACATATCGAACCCAAAGCGTTTTTAAGTGAAGTCTTGATTCAACTCGGTAAGGTCGTCAACTTCTCATCTACCGCCTTCGACGATCATATCGAGATTGCTCGGTCTTGGTGATAAACACATTGCGCCTTAACTTCTCGGCATTTTTTAGGTCGCGTTAGACGCCGCGTTCTCTTGGCATTGATAGGTTAACCGCGCCAGCGTGAGCCACCGGTCAATTAGAATTTGCTGATCGGTTTTCTCCTTGCGCGCGACCCGCTGAGGCAGCGCAACGGACCACAGCGGGTACATCCGCTTCCCCAAACTAGCTGCCTAGGTTTGGTCAGTATTTCCAACTTCACCTGATTTCCCTAAACTTAGGGGCTGAAAAATGAAACAAGAGACTTTATGACGAATTTACCGTTCTGGTTAGAAAGTGCCCTCGCTGTGCCGTCAGAAACTGGCAGTGTTGACGTTGCGGGTGCCAAGATTGTCTATGAAACCTGGGGGGAAATTGGTAACCCCGGGATCGTACTCATCCATGGCAGCAATGCCCATTTAGAGTGGTGGCGTTTCACAGCCCCCTTCCTCGCGGACAACTTTCGAGTCGCTGCGATAGACTTATCCGGTAACGGCAACAGCGACTGGCGCGAACGCTACACCGGCGAACTACTCGCAGAAGAAGTTTGGCAGGTTTGTCAGGCCGCGGCATTAGGCGACAAACCATTCGTTGTCGGCCACAGCTTTGGCGGTTGGGTGGCGCTGGAAACCGGTAAATACCACGATGCCGAATTAGGCGGTATCTTGTTCATGGATTTCACGACCGCGCCACCTGAGGAATATCTGGAGTGGGGGCTTCGAGCAGAACGAGAAGGCGTCGAACCCGGTCGCAAGCTGCGGATTTATGAAGAAAAAGAAGCTGCCCTAAAGCGATTTCGATTTATTCCAGAACAACCCGGCGTACATCCGGCTGTTTTGAACCACTTAGCAGAATATGGTCTTAAAGAGGTTGACGGCGGGTGGACCTGGAAGTTCGACCCAGCCCTGTTTGACCATATGGAAATGGGCGCGGCACAACGGGACACCTTCGCCCAACTCACGACCAACACTGCCTTGATGCTGGGCGAAAAATCCGAAGATGAAGGTGCTTTCTACGCCGAGCACATGCTCGCGATCACTGACGGCCTGCTGCCAGTGATAACAGTCCCGGGAACCTACCATCATTTAATGTTCGATCAACCGGTCGCGGTCGCTATGGCGATGAAGATATTGCTGCTCGAGTGGCATCGCCAAAACAATCACGCGGCCTATCAGGCTGCGCTTTCAGCAGTTCCTTTAGCTGGCATTGAGCCCTTATGATTTGAATCGGAAAGACAGTCTTGGGCCTCACGGTAAATCAGATGGACCCGCCCAAGCCTTTGAAGGTCAATGGGTGATACCCCCTGCTAATCGTTTGGGCCATCCCTGCGCCCTGTCACGGGCACGCCTTGGGCGCTGAATGGGTCGTATCGCATTGCTCCGTAGTGTTCAGGTGGACAGACGACGCGGATATCCAGCGGTGTGCGCCTCACTGCGCGTCGCCATCCCCCATAGGGTTTTCTTTTGAGGTGAAGCCAATACCGCGAAACTCAGGCGAGGCCATCTGAACTGTTTTGGCGACGCGGATCTAACCGATTGTTATCCGCGATTTTGAACACCGGCAAGGTAATCAGTGTCGTCTGGGTGTCGCCAAAACCGATAAGACCTGACATCCTATTAGGAGAAACCCAACAGTGCTCGAATCAAAGGGGGCCATCATGTCAGATCGGATCTCAGGCGGTTGCCTGTGCGGCAGCACACAATTTGAAACAAATCGCGAACCCGTAATGCAGATATTGTGTCATTGCACCGATTGTCAAACCGTTAGCGGCTCGGCATTTTACACGGCATACATCGTCCCGCTAGAGAGCGTCACGCTGACCAAGGGAGAGCCTGGCGGGTTTAGTGTTAAGTCTGATAAGGGGCGCGACAACCGGCGTCGGTTTTGCAAAGATTGCGGAACAAGACTCTGGGCGGAACTTGAAATGGGCTTTGCAAGCGTTAACGGCATGGCGCTTGATGACCGATCTCATTTCAACCCGACTCATAATCACCGATTAGAAACCGCGCCCGGTTGGTGTGCGTTGAATGCGTTGCTCGAAACCCTGCCGATTACGCCCTGAGAAACCCGAGTCTGCATTCAGGTTAGGGCCCTGATGCACTTGATTGTCGCACCCAATTTTAGGGCTGACTGATTCGAAAGCGTAAGACAATTGTGACGCCGCTTCCCATCTCATTGGTCGAGATACCTAACGCTTGCTTTACACCTTCGAGTCGCCTGCCTCAGCGACAGCCAATTGCATAAACGCTTTGACCCACTTCGTGGCTACCGGTAAATCAACCGCTTCGGGCCACCGATCTGCGGGATGGTGAAACAAACCGTTCCCGCCAAGGATCGAAACAAACCGGCCTTGGCCATCATAAACATTCCGCGCCTCGCCCAAGGGACGTTGCCCAATCGGCGTTATGGCGCTTGGTGTCAAACCATTTTGTTTCAGCCAGGGATCAAGGCTTTTGACAGCGTCGTCATCCGAATATTGAAGCCTGACCTGGGAGCCAAATTTAGCGGCAAAATTGGCGCCAAGGTGCAGCCAGATAAGCGCGTCTTCTATTAACGTTGGATTGTTGTCAAGGAATAGACTCAGACCCGTGTGCCCCAACTCATGGCCGGTGTTTGCTGTGAAGATGACATCTCTTTTTGGCCGCGAGGCTTTCACGGCCCGCATTATTTCTAGAAAACACGCGATGCCACCACCGCGCTCAGACGCGTTCACCCACCAACCACTGCGGGGGGTCATCACAACAACCGGCGCAAGCTCAGGGCGACTTCCCTTAATGATCGCTTCTACGTTTCTTGCGATTGCTTTCACATATTCGCAATGCAGCACGAAACCCACTTGTTGTCCTGATTTGATCGCAGCTTGGATCGAGGCCCAATGCTTATTGGCCACCTGTAACACAGGGGGACCGAAAGGCGCTGTAAAATCCTCGGCATTTAGTAAAGCCGCACCCTCCTCCGGCAACTGGCTATCCGTGACAACAACAATTGCTTTGTGCTGGCCGGTTTTTCTCGATTCATAGAGACGCCGCACATTCGGCGCGGCGTCAAACGGCAAGGCCATGATGACGCCAATATCAGCATTACTGCCGAGGTCACCGATACTGCCGGTTAGACCGACCGCGTCAGTGTAGCGGCAGTCGTAAAGTGGCACACCTGAAACGACAGCATCGCCGATCACCAATTGGGTCGTAATGGGCTGCAATCGCTGAAACTCAAACGCTGTGTCCGTCGCGGCGACACCAAGGCTTTCAATTTTTTGTATGAGCCAATCAGCACTGTGATGATCAACCTCGGTCCCGGTGCGGTGAATACCCTGCTCGGCATACTCATTGATAATTTCTGCAATGCTATGTTCCAGCGCGCTTTCTACAGTAGGTTGCATTGTGTTTACCTCGGCCAACAGTCGGAACTTCATGGGCAGCAAAGTCGCCAGCAACGTGCCTTGAATAAATCGGCGTTTTGTTATCATTGATTTCCCTAAACGAATGTTACCAGCACGCTGCGCGGGCGCCGCTTGCCTGGCTTGTATCATGACTCGCCGCCGTTCAGGCCCTGCAGCCACTGCAGCGTCCAGCCATTTCAGGCGCGACGTCGTGATCCGTTTTTAGCGAACCATACGCCTTAACGTTCAACCACGTTAACAACCTTCGCGCCCTTTAATCTAGTCACAATAGGTCGAAGCTGTTCCCCTATCACAGGCCGTTTCCGATTCGAGCCATCAAGGGTTCCCCTTTCAGCCGACCCACCATCGATTACCGACTGAGCCGCCCGCCCCGATTGTAAACCCCATAAGCTCGCGTGCGTACAACCCTCGAGGCAACACGCACGGCCACTCGTCCCGAGCTGCCAATGACGCCTATTGCGCGACCTTTCGGGATAAGATGGGTCAGACGCGAGCAATTCGTGCGTCGACCCCACAATTAATCGCGCTATTTCTGAAGGCCCGACTGTTTTATTCTGGCGTTTGTTCCACTTCAACGAGTAATCCCGCTAATGACTCACCATTCAGCGCTGACGGTTCATCAGATCAGTAAACATTATCAAGACGGCAATCGACAGATTGAGGTTATCCGCGACCTCTCCTTCAACGTCGCTGCTGGCAAGTCAATTTCCGTAACAGGGCCCAGCGGTTCAGGCAAGTCGACCTTGTTGAACGCGCTCGCAGGTCTGGTCGAGCTTGATGATGGCGACATCACGCTTGAAATCCAAGACAAAATTTTTTCCTATCGCGCCGCCAATGAGCGTGCGCGAACCGCGTTTCGCCGCCAGCACATTGGCTATGTCTACCAATTCTTTAACCTGGTGCCGACCCTTACTGTTTTGGAGAATGTCCGGCTTCCTGCACGTTTGAATCGACGGCCGGATCTTGAGGCCTTCGCATCAACACTACTGAGTGATTTTGGCTTGTCGGACCGACTGCATGATTTTCCTGAGAAACTCTCGGGCGGAGAGCAACAGCGTGTCGCCGTTGCGCGCGCTGTCTTGCTAAGACCCCCCCTGCTGTTGGCCGACGAACCAACGGGCAATCTTGATTCGGAAAATTCGGCCCAGATCGCTGACCTGCTTTTTTCAAGCTGCCGAGATCAAAATATCATGCTGGTCCTGGCCACCCATAGTCATGAGATTGCCGCCATGGCGGACACCCGATTGCATTTGGACGCGCGACCTTCTGCAAGCCTTGCGCCTGCATGATCCCGCTAGCCCTCCTGCGATTTCTTAGGCGCACGCCCTGGTCCACCGCGATGGCGCTCGTTGGCATGGCACTCGGTGTCGCGTCCATTGTGAGTGTTCACCTCGTCAGCGCCAGTATTTCGAGTCGACTCGATGGTTTGGTGCCCAGCAGCCTCGCTGACTTTAGCTACTATTTGCACCGGGAAAACCTCCATACCCATGACTACTTTGAACTGCGACGAAGGTGGCGATCCGGCGCGCTGCCAACCCTTGAGCGCTTATCGCCTGTGGTGGATGAAACCGCGCAGATAGCGGACTTGAGCGTCCGCGTGCTGGGCATCGATCTGCTGTCGCAACTGCCCTCGGGTGACATTCCAACGGCATCCGGCGCATTTGCGTTCAACGGTGTTTGGGTCGATAAGAGTCTTAAGGACACACTCTCGCTGCCCATCAACGGGATCATTGAGGCCCCCGAGGGCACCTTATTGTCGGACATCTCGGTGGCGCATGACCTTCTGGACTGGCCGGATCATCAACTGTCTTATATTGGCCTTGTGATCGGACAGGCTTTCGCGCACAGCCTCGAGGTGGCTGAAAATCTACTGCCAGGTTTTGGCGCTGGATTGCCCATTGCTAAGCCAAACCTTGATATTGGCCCGGGTTGGCAACTGGTCAATACGGCAGAGCAGTACCCTGCTCGAGCATTTGGAAAATCCGTTCTGTTTAACATTGCAGCCCTCGGGATGCTGGCGCTGCTTGTCGCGTGGCTTTTGATTTATCAAGTCGCCGTATCTTGGTTGCGTCGTCTTTGGCCGGTATTTGATCGGCTCCATGGGTTAGGGGTTGAGTGGCCGCACCTCCGAAATTACTTTTTAGGCTCAATTGGGGTTATCGCGAGCATCGCAGCGGGCCTCGGTCTGATCCTGGGTTGGTGGCTGGCAACAAAACTTCTGACGATGTCTGTACCAGGGAATGCGGTGGCGTTGGATCTTAGCGGCTGGGTCGTTATTAAAGCCTTTGGATCGGCGTTGGCGGTTTGCTTGGTTGGTGGCGCTTGGGCGTTTAGAAGGTCCCAGCGTGGCCAGCCGCAAACCCTCGCACCCCTCTTAGCCACTCTGGTTTTATTGGTCTGCGGATTGATTTGCGTCATTCAGCCCGAGACGGGGCTTGCCGGAGGGTTCTTCGCGATCGCCGTACTGAGTCTGGCTGCAGGTCAAACCATCGGACCACTGCTGCTTCGATTAAAGCGCTGGTCATCCAATATTGGTGGCTCGTACTTGATGCGCGTTGGGGTTAGAGAGGCGCTTTGGCATCCTGCAGAATTGAGTGTCGCACTCGCGGGATTGTCGCTATCGATTGCAACCGCCATCGGTGTGGGTTTGATGGTTGACAGCTTTCGGCTTGATTTCAGTCAGATGCTAGACCACCGCTTAAAATATGACGTGATCGCGGAGGGTAACCCGGCATCTCTTGAGGCTGTGATCAAGGCGCCTGGGTCAGTCGCTCAAGCCAGTAGAATTCAGCACTATCGCAGTGCCGATATTCGGGTCGATGGCGCCTTAGTGGAACTGAACGTGACCCACATGGATGCCTTTGAGTCGTCCCGCTACGCCCACGACAAGCGTTTAGGCGATAGCGAGGTGCTGCTAAGCGAACAAGCCGCTAGAACCCTCGGCGTGTTGCCTCAAGAAACTCTCAGAATTCTCGGAGAAACGATGACGGTCGCCGGCACCTTTTCTGCCTTTGGGGACTTAAAACCAAGGCTCATTGTAGATGATCAAAGCGCCATCGCAGAAGCTATGGGTGCTGAATTGAAAATGGCCTCTGTCGCGTTTGAAAGCAACTCGCCAAAGGCCCTCGCCCGCGCCTTAAAAGCGTCATCTTCGACCCTCGAAATCCGTTTGCAATCGGACATCCGGCGCATCGCGCTCAATGTATTTGATCAAACGTTTGCCATTACCACTGTCCTCATCACGATTGCGCTCTTGGTTGCTGCCATCAGTGTTTATATTGCTGTGACAACCCTGCGGCTTAATCGACAGACCGGACGACAGTTGCTCAACACGCTGGGCGTCAATCGAGTCGAGCAGCATCTAATGAACCTGGCTATGGGGATTGGTTTGGGCGCTGTCGCGATGATCGTTGCTTTGCCCCTAGGCGTGATGTTCGGTTGGATACTCTGCAACGTCATTAACCCCAGAGCATTCGGCTGGACCATTGAATTACAAGTATCGGCCAGCGCGCTTTTGTGGCCCTGCGCTTGGGGCATGCTCGCGGCCATACTCGCGGGCATGCTTCAGGTTGGCGATGCAGAGGAAGGTGCGTTCGGTGGCCGCTAAAGGATTCAACGGACTGCGCGCAGCCTCGGCGCTACTGATCGTGATCAGTGTCGCGATCGGTGGATGTCAGCCGGACACATCGCCAGCGGCTGCAACGGTCACGGGGCTTCGACTTAACAGCCTTCTTGGGTCACCCAACAGCGACGGCTTTGCCCGCGCCGAAACCCCCATAGACTTTGTTTTTCCACGCGACCACGGGGCTCATAATCCATATCGGAGCGAGTGGTGGTACCTGACTGCCGTGCTGACCGATGACCAAGGCCTTGAGTATGGCGTGCACTTTACCCAGTTCCGTCAGGCATTGACCCCCGTTCCAACCGGCGACGGGCCTTGGCACACGGGTCAGGCTTATCTCGCGCATTTGGCAATTACCGATGTTGCGACAGGCGTTCACCTCGAAGCCGAGCGGTTTGCCCGCGGTCATCCCGATCTGGCGGGTGTCAGGTCGGGTGCGCAGTTTGCAGCGGTTATTGAAGATTGGACGCTCACGGGCGCGACACAGAGTCCAATCAGTCTGACTTTGCGGGCTGCAGAGCCTGCGCAGTTTGAAGTTGATTTACACATCCAGCAGACAGGGCCCATTGTCTTGCAGGGTGCTCGCGGCCTATCTGCAAAGGGGCCGGACTCAGCAAGTTACTACTACTCCATTCCGCGGCTACGCATTGAGGGTCGCTTACGCTTGAACGATCGCCTGGTTAACGTCACGGGGCTGGGTTGGCTCGATCGAGAGTGGAGCACCTCGGTCCTTGATGAATCCTTGGCCGGTTGGGATTGGTTTTCGCTGCAACTCGATGATGCGCGCAGCATCATGGCTTTTCGCCTTCGCAGATACGACGGCGCACGAGATGACTTTGATCATGGCTTGCTGGTGGCGCCTCAAGACCTTGACGGACCCCCTGTTATTGGCGAGGGCGACCCGGGCGTTAAAATCCTTCAATCGAGCGATTTTACGCTCAGTCCACAGCGTTTTTATCAGGATGCGCGCGGCGCGCGATGGCCAGTTGCGTGGTCTCTAACAATGAATGGCGAGACCTTTATCATCAATGCCCTAGTCGATGATCAAACGATCGATTTATCAGTTCGATATTGGGAGGGATTAGTCGAGGTTATGAGCCCTACTGGCGATAGACTGGGCCGCGGATACATGGAACTGACGGGCTACGCGGACAAAGAGCAACCTTGAACGACCCGCAACCGAATCATCCCTACTCGATGCGACCCAACCATTGCCCTTATTAAAAACCAACAGCGCGCAGAACGGTCTGATCACCGAATTAAGACGGCGCACTGCTTGAGCTGTTGTCCCGCTGATCACACGGCGTATTGCACGGCATCAGCGAGATTTCCGTGCATCGAATGCCATCACCCTCGCACAGTCCCTGTTTAAACCCCGGATCGAGATTGACCCAAAGTCAGTTAAGAACACGACGTTGAGTCTTGTTGCCCTTGTCGACAGGCGCCAGCCGGATCAGCGCTTAAGCCTGATGAAAAGGCCGATGGGCTTTTGGTTTGGCACTTGCTAGAACAGCAGAGTCGTTACTCCGGAGTCTCCACAGCAAAAGTACGGTAGACCTTCCGAATGCCCAGAATCATAACGGGCGCATACAAGGCCAATGCGAGACTGACCCAACTACTGGGCAGCAGCATAAACGCTGTAATCCAGCACCCAATAAAAACAAGAAGGCGCATCAGCACTAACGGGAAACGTTGCATTGGATTTACACCATCGCCCTGATAAGTGAATGCTTTGGGACGCAAAAACCAACCGTGCGCCATCAGCATTAAAGAGAACATAAAAAAAGGCGGTGCCTTACCCCCCGTAACCGGTGCCTCATCTAACGCCGCGTCAGCGGCTGCCGTATCGGCCAGAGCGGTCTGAATCTCACCCCAAACATAATCTTCAGTCGGTCTGCCGCCAGCGCCACCCATATTGGCTCGATTAGGAACCGACTCCCAACGATACAGCAAACGTTCAGAATTCAATGCGAGCACACCGGGCTGATAAAACCCTTTAGGATGGCTAACGGCCCAAGCGGTGTCGCGTGTTATAAACTCGCCAACCTCGCTTGTCCGCAGATCCAACATACCTTGATGACGTGCTGCACCGGCAATCTCTTGATGCGGGTCGCCCACGCACTCAAAAGACAAATCCCACTCCTCTTCAGCACGAGCAGCTAGCGCCTGGGGCTCACTGGTCACAGCATAGACTTCTCCGCCCGCGGCCCGAATCGCATCGACCACACCACTTAACACGTAGCCTCGCAACTCGAGGCGGCAAGGCGGTCACCAGAAGCCGCGATAAAACAACAACACCGTAAAATCATGTTGTCCGACTACGTCTGCGAGCCATGTCTTACGCGCCCCAGGCGGGGGATCAAGTTCCGCGATGCCAACACTGTCTTGCACATGATCGACGCCTAACCAACGCACCGTTGGCCGATCGGATAAACCGTTAACCTGAAACGTTTCCTGACGACAAACACCGCCGCCACAGAGCACCAAACGCAGATCCCCGCCCTTGGCTGCAGCAGCTGGCGGATCAACAATCCCAGTCACTTCAAAAGACGCATTTTCGTGCGCATTAAACCAAGTCAAGGCAGCGTTCACCTCTTCCTGGAGCGCTTCGGGAATCATATCGAGCACGTTCGGCATGGATTAACGCTAACTGAAATATCACGAGCGGGTCAAGCCGCAACCCTCGTAACACGGAGCCTGAAATTAGTAAAATGTATCGTCTAGGATGCGATCCGCAATCGCGCTAACGAGGCCCCGTTCCCCGCGACGCTAGACCCGGCGATCCTTCTACCCTCCTATCCTTCTACCCTCAATTACCCTTCGGCCCGAATCAGGGCCGGACAATCCATCGCGGCGCGTCGGCAGATTAGCGGGCCTAAGGTAAAGAGGGTTCGCTGCAATCGTTTACATGTTATTTTAGCGGTCATGATGTACGGGGCGAGCCAATGCATCGTTCCGAAGCAGTTCAATTCTAAAATGGCAGGCCGCTGCCAAAAGGGGATTTATGAAGTTATATACCGGCGATCTCAGTCCTTACAGCGCCAAAGTACGCATGCAGATTTATGCAATGGGGATCCAGGATGCGCTGAGTTTCGATCTGCCCGTACAGTTCATGATGGGCAAAATGAACGAGGTTTCGCCAATTGGCCGAATCCCTGTCCTAGAAGTGGACGAAGGCCTGATCCCCGAATCAGAAGTCATTGCTGAGTATCTTGACGAACGATTTCCCGACAAGGCGCTCACCGGCGGCTCTCTCAAGGAACGCGCTGATGTTCGAGTCGTTTCAAGAATTGCTGACATTTATTTGATGAATAACATTTTTATGTCGCTCAGCCAGGCCAATCCGGAAACACGGGTGCAAGCAGTGCTTGATCTGCTCATCGGACAGGTTAGGCGCGGGATTGGGGCGCTGGAGCAACATATTGGTGGTGGCGAGTTTGCTGTGGGTGATTCACTGACGCGCGCCGACTGCACCCTGGTGCCAGCATTGTGGATGTGCAGCAGTACGGTGCCGCGTCTTGGTTTTGATAGCCCTATCAAATCGGGCACGCGCGTCGCCTCGTACTGGGACAAAATCCAAAACAACGCGTTTGCGGTCAAAATCCTGGATGAAATGAACCGGGGCATGAAAGCAAGACTGGACGGCACGGAGCGCAAGATGGCGGAAGCAGCGATTGCGCGCGCCCAATCCAAGCCAAGCCAGTAAGCCGCGGCTATTGGACGACATTCTCCGAGCGCCAGGTCGAGTGGTGCGTAAGTAAAAAACCCCTTGCCTGCCTTGGGCATGTATCTCTTCTTTGCCTTGCACTGAGCGCTAGCCTGCACCTGTTACGGACTGCAATTGATGCAGTCTGCTAAGGCCTAGATCCAAGCAGCCTTGGCCCGCACTATGATCATTGTTGCTGCATTTTGGCTGATACTCGGCGTCAATCCGCAAATTTTCAGGTTGTCCTGTTTAATCACATCGCAGCGGAGAGATCGCCTGAGGGGTACCCTCGCAAAAGCAAACCGATCTATGTGACCCAGCCCCCAAATAGATTGAGCCAATTGCGCCCGGTAAAGCACGCCGTTCTAACAAGGCCCATCAGGCGGCTGAACAGCCGTTATCCTGACGCGCATGTCGTTAACCGCTGATAGGATTGCTGCCACAAAAAAAGGCTCTACACCCACGCCGGTGATGTGTCCTTTTGCCATACCATGACCTTGGGCTGGCTTGATCCGTCAATCAGAATTTGGGCCTTGTCTAAACGCCGTGATGAACAGCAGAAACGGATCTTCCTTGGCGCGTGGGCATTTGGCCGTTAGCACGGCGCGACGCGTTGTATAACCCGAGTACCCCGAATGACAGAACACGCGTTGTGTGCCAAGGTTATGCGCGAACCAATACTGGCAGGCAAACCCTCTTGAATGGTCCTGTTGGTCGGCATTTGAGTGACACAAGGAAACAAGCGTGGTCAAGCGAGGTGCGCCATGAAAGCCATTAAGGTCATCGATAAAACCCCCGTACTGGTTGACGTGCCGGACCCCATAGGCGATGGCGTCAGGGTCAGGGTGGTCTCATCCTCTATTTGCGGCTCCGATCTGCATATGATGGCGACCGGTTATTTTGGCGATAATATTATCGGCCATGAGTTTGCCGGGGTCACCGACGACGGTCGAGCTGTGGCCATTGAGCCCCTTAACGGTTGTGGCCATTGCGGTTTTTGTGATGCCGGCCATAGCATTCATTGCGAGCAGGGTTTTTCCTTATTGGGCGTTATGGCTGATGGCGGCATGGCTGAGTACATTAAGGTCCCCGCGAACAAATTAATTGAGCTGCCGAGCGGCCTGGACGTCGCCATTGCCAGCCTGGTGGAACCGTTGGCAGTCGCCGTGCACGGCGTCGATCGTGCCCAAGTTCGTGAGGGCGATCGAGTGCTGGTCATTGGAGCGGGTCCGATTGGGCTCGCGATCGGCGCAGTGCTTCGGGGTCGCGGCATCGCCTACGACATCACCGCCCGCTATCCGCATCAGCAACAGGCCGCAGAGAGGCTGGGTGGCAAGCTCCGCGCTGATGGCCATTATGATGTTGTGATGGACGCGATTGGTAGCGCCTCATCCTTAAAACAGGCCACTGCCCGCGTGAGGCCGATGGGGCGCATCGGTTTGGTGGGCATGTTCTGGGAGCCCACCAAACTTGAACAGCAATTTTGGGCCAAGGAAGCAGTGCTAATTCCCGCCGCTGGTTATTATTGTAAAAGCCCCAGTCGCAGTTTTGATGAAGCCAGAACCCTTCTGCATCAATGTCCTGACATTGCTCAAGCCCTGATCACGCACCGTTATCCGTTAGATGGTGTAACAGAGGCTTTTCACACAGCCGGTAACCGGGCGGCTGGCGCGATTAAGGTCGTGTTTGATATCGGCAAGCGATAGCTTGAAGAAAGTGTTTGAAATGGCCAAAGGAACATTCGAATTCGGACGACCCAAAGCGGCTCTTTAACGCGAAGCACTGGCGCAGTTTGAGCCGTTTATGATCGCCAGCCGTCTTGCAGAGACGGTCTGAACACAAGACTGATCAACCGCGATGCCTGGATGCAATTCATGCCTTCATTCGGTAACGAATCGGTAGACTTTTGAGACCCCCGACAAAAGTAGACTGCATATAAGTGGGCTCGCCAGCCAGTTCAATATGCTCTACTCGGTTCAGCAGGGCCCTGAACAAGGCACTCATCTCCATGCGGGCAAGGTGCTGGCCGAGGCAAACATGAGCGCCAAACCCAAAGGCCAGTTGCTTGGCACCTTTACGGTCCACCCGAAAGTCCTCGGGTTCTGGGAATATCGCTGCATCACGATTAGCCGATGGATACCAAAGCAGCGCCGACTCACCTGCCCGAATGGTTTGACCTGCAACCACGCAATCTTCTGTGGCCGTCCGCATGAAGTGCCGCACGGGACTCACCCAGCGAATCATCTCATCAATTGCTGTCGGTAAATGCGCATCGGTGTCGGCGCGCAGCTTCGTCATTTGTTCTGGGTTTTGCAGCAACGCCAATAATCCGCCTGCGGTGGAGGCACTGGTTGTGTCATGACCCGCGGTCGCAATGATAATGTAATAACCATTGGCTTCGTGCTCGGGTACCGGTGCGCCGTCAATTTCCGCATTCGCAATGAGGGAAGCCACGTCGTCCGTAGGGTGCTCTCGGCGCGCTTGGGTCAACTTGGTAAAATACGTTTCAAAGTCCAAAACCACTTCCATAAATTCCATCATATCGAAGGAACGGTTGACGTCAGGATCGGAGCTCCCAAACAGCTCTTGGGTGAGTTTCAGCATTAATGGCTCATCTTCCTCTGGCACACCGAGGATGGACATAATCACTCGAAGTGGAAACCACATGGCGACATCTTTAACAAAGTCACACGTACCACCCATATCCGCCATGCGCGTCACATACTGATCAGCAAGCTCATCTACCCTGCCCTGCAACTTCCGCAGGTTGCTGCCCATAAACCAGCCTTGGGTCAGGCGGCGGTACTTCATATGGTCGGGGTCATCCATTTGCACCAGGGATCTCACCAAGTGCTTACGCCCGGTCATTTGCTGCATAAACTCATTCGCGATTCGGTTACCCAGGACCGGTCGCGGATCGTTAACGAAGACCTGCTTATTGCCTTCAATTTCTTTAATATCGTTATAGCGGGTGACATTCCAAAACGGCTCAAAGCCTTCGGGTGATAACTGTTGCAGCGGCGCGTTCTCGCGAAGCCAAGTGAACTGATCATGTACCCACTGCTCGTCAGCCCAGTTCGAGGGGTCTACCAAAGCGTTATCAAGTTCGGGAAATTGCGTTATAACTTTCATAGCGTTTCTTCTGTTGGATTCCATTTTTTTTCAAACACCGATCAGCTTGTCAATCAACAGGCTGAGGGTCTATATCTCGCGCCTTATTATTTTGCACAGACCCTCATCAATTGCTGCCAGCGCGCAAGGCTTAAACAGAATCGGTGCTCAGGCTTCGCTAACCTCAGTTTGATTTAGTGATTCCACCAAGAAAGGTCACTAAACGAACGCATATCAAGTTCATGGGTCCAGACCGAACGGTGCTGCTGCGCTATATGATAGTAGGTCTCTGCTATTTTCTCTGGAAGCATCAACCCATCGTGCGCCATCCCTTTGGTCTCTCTGAGTTTTAGGAACTGTTCTTGTCCCAACATTTTGCCGAGGGTATCTGGTGCATCAACGGCGCCATCGACAATAATGTGGGCAACATGAATTCCTTTTGGTGCAAATTCCGCATTCAACGACTGACATAACATACGGCGCCCGCCCATTGCAGCAGCGTGCGAATGTTGCCCTGCATTGCCTCGTACAGCGGACGTCGCAGAAGTTACAAGGAACGTTCCCTTACCCCGTTCAACCATTGCCGGGCAGATCGTGCTCGCCGCCCGAAACAACCCAAAAGTAGCCATCTTCCAACCCATCTCAAACGCCTTGTAGCTGGTGTCCGCTAGACTGCGATCCCCAATCTGAGCACCCAAGTTGTAGACCACCACCTCTATTGGCCCAATGTCAGCTTCGATTGAGGCAATTCTTGATTCGATGGCCTCCTCTTCAATAGCATTCATCAGAAATCCGCTGGCGCTATTCCCGGCCATCTCGATATCGTTGATCAACTTTTTCAAGCCGGACTCATCGCTACGCCGACACAGAACGGTATGATAGCCGTTCGCCGCAAAAAGTTTACCCACGTTGCCACCAATACCGGCCCCAGCGCCAATCACCAAACATACTGGTTTCATTTTTTCTCCTCAGATTTACACGCGTTAGGTTTTTTTGCGACGGTCGTTTAGGCCAGGTCCTGAAACCGCTTTGATTTCGCCCGGTAGCAACGACTGCCCCGCTTGACTGATAGCCGACATAGGCTTTATCGGTAGGCCCGTCTCCCGCTCTGTAAAGACTAACCGTATCCCTTTGGGGTTGGCTTTAAACACATCACCCCAATGAGCCATCGAAAGTAAAATTGGCTGTAAAGCCAGACCTTTTTCCGTTAGACGATACTCAGCATGACCTCCGGGCGTTGCCGACGTTTTTTCGAAGATGGCCTCCTCAACCAGCCGGGTTAGCCTGGTGGTGAGGATGTTGCGGGCAATGCCTAAATTCTCTTGGAATTGACTGAATCGACAAGCCCCTAAAAACGCATCTCGCAAAATCAATAAAGTCCATCGCTCGCCAACGATATCTAGCGTTTGGGCCAGCGAACAGTTCATCTCATCGAACTTTTTATATTTCATGCTCGCATACCGATAACGTTACGATTCCTACTTGGCTGATTTTTCAGTTTCAACACGCTGAACACTGGGCTGTTCGGCCATTATGGCAAGGACATTTTGAATGTTCGCATAGCCATCGAGCAGGTCCTCGCCATAAATCGCATTCACCATGCCGGTGGCGAGGCCAAAGCAATAGAAGGTATAGAAGTCTGCCAAGGTGAGTTGCTCACCGGCTGCATAGGGCGCACCAACAAATAAGCGGTCGACCGCCATCATACCTTTGGCAAGATCTGCTTTCACCGCGACTTTGGTCTCTTCTGATACCGGCTGCTTGAACAGCACTTCAGGTAGCAACCGTCGAGCGACCAGCTCAACATTCAACTTGAGATGGCAAACCAGCTCCATAACTTTGGCCGCTTGCATCGCATCGCCAGGGAGCAAGGCAGGTTGCGGTTGCAGGCGTTCCAGGTAACTTGCGATGGCGATTGATTCAGAGAGGTACACGCCATTTACTTCGATAGCAGGCATTTTACCCATAGGCGAGCGCATCAGAAAATCTTCTTCTTGGCTCGGCGGCCTTTTAACCTCCTCGAAATCTAATCCTTTTTCAATGAGTAGTGCCTTGGTTAGGCTGTAGTAGTTGCTCATACGAAGGCCGTAAAGTTTGATCATGCTGACAGTTCTCCTGCATTTTGAATTAGCATCCCGGCTAGGGAGGTTGCATTATAGTTTAATCATGAAACCATAATGGCCTGTTGAAGCGCAAGGATTTAGTCAACCCGCCCGGCCCGCCTTGATGGGATTGTCTTTTAAAGCGCAATTACGGTACCTTTTTAGAAATATTCACCTTGAGCCGTCACGATGCCACTTAATACGTTGAGCAAGGATGCGAGCCCCGATCAAGTCCTAGCAGAGCTTCAGGAAAACGGCGCCGTCATCGTTCAAGATCTGCTCGGGACACAGGCTGTTGATACGCTCACGGCCGAAGTCTTACCGTTTGTCGATAAAACGCCGATGGGACGAGATGATTTTACGGGTCGGGCAACGAAGCGCACCGGCGCATTGGCGGCCCGTTCTGCCGCCTGCAGAGATTTGATTGTCAACGAGCTTGCGCTGACCACCGCGAACCGTTTTTTGCAGCCCTACACCCGTAAAATTATTTTGCACCTCACTCAAGTGATACAAATTAATCCGGGTGGTGCGGCGCAAGCAATCCATCGGGATCGCTTGGCATGGGGAAAGTATCTACCCAAGGACATTGAGCCGCAGCTGAATACCATTTGGGCACTGACGGACTTTAGCGCCGAAAATGGCGCGACCCAATGCGTGCCGGGTAGTCATAAATGGTCATGGGCACGGCAACCCAAGCCAGAAGAGATCGTTCAGGCCGAAATGTCCAAGGGCTCGGTGTTTTTCTATACTGGCAGCGTACTCCACAGCGGCGGCGCAAATACTTCTGAAAACATGCGTATGGGCATCAATTTGACGTACTGCTTAGGCTGGTTACGCCAAGAAGAGAACCAATACCTATCTTGTCCGCCGAGCATTGCCAAGGACTTCGACCCAGTGCTTCAGGATTTGCTAGGCTATACCCAGGGCGAGTATGCCTTGGGTTATTACAGTGACCCGTTTGACGAAACCGAAGGGCTTGAATTGTTGCCACCTGAGCGCGCATTGGATCACGCCGCTCAGAAAATCAAAATCGGTATCAACTAGCGCGGTTAGCTGTGCGGCCCGAGCCGTGTCGACGATTCACCGCACGCTCGGCGCATGGGCGCGATTCCTGATAAGGGGTTATGAACGCCCACACCCGGCGCATGGCCTGAACACCGGTTAAGCCGACAACAGCACCTTCGCCGAGCCTTGCTACCGCGAATCTATTTGGGTTTGCGCGCGATCACTTTGATCTCGGCACGCGCACCCGGAATAACCAGTTCGGTTATGCCAATCCAAGTCGATGCTGGATAAGGCTCTTTGATGAATTCATCTTTCACCTTGGCCATAGCCGCTGTATTTTCCTGCAGCGCCACCATATAGATCGTGGTATCGATTATGTCTTGATAACCAACCCCGGCCGCCTCGAGCGTGTCGCCCAGCGATGTCCACGCGTTTCTAAACTCGTCCTCCGCTGAATCGCCACTTCCGACAACACCCGAGAAGAAAATCAGATCATCGTGTTGTACAGCTGGTGCAAAATGCCAGTTGTTATAAGTTTTGCGTGCAGATTCCGGAACGATGACTTGAATGGGCATGGGTTACTCCTTCTTGAACATTTAAGGTCAGATTTCTCACAATCTGTTTCCGCTTCACGATTGAGGCGCCTGGACTTCCCGGAGTTTGCGAGACGTCCTCTAGCCACCCCAAACCGCGTCGACCAAATTCTGCAGTCCTACTGCGCCGAGGTACTGATCAGCTGCAATAAATCCTCATAGTCAGCCATCGTGCCAGTATCGTTGCGTTGTCCGGTTCGAGCCAGAATGAGTTCATCTGCCACGCCAGCGTACGCCTGAATTCTTCTGGCACATTGTTCGACATTACCGGTTATGGTCATTCGATCAACCACCTCATCCGGCACCAAAGCCATCGCCTCACGCAACTTACCAGCCGGCATTAACCGACTCGCCTGGTCAGCAAATTCAGCGAAGCCCATTTGTCGTAATTGCGAGTCGTAATAGGGGTGGGGAATCGGGTGATATAATTTGCAGATAGCCGCTCTGCTGGCGTTGCGCGCAGCCTCGACATCGCGATTGACGCTCACTGTTGCAGCCGTTGGAAAGCGTAAAGCCTGGGGATCTCGACCCGCAGCTACCGCGCCGGCCTGCGCATTCGGTCGAACAACGTCTCTCACAAATTCAACCGACGACATAATCCCAATGCCAACGCCGTCTGAAACCTCACCCGCGAGCCGGACCATATTGGGACCAGAAGCCGATAGGTATACCGGTAACGATGGTGTGGTGGGATTCCACGTTGCGCGCCAGCGAATGCGGTGAACATCGCCCTGGTAGCGAACTCTTTCCGCCGCGCGGCCACTGACCACCAAGCGAACAATCGCCATAAAATCACGCATCTTGGCTTTCGCTTTACGGGAGTCAATGCCCATATAGTAATCGTTAAAGTGCAGATTGCCGGTGCCGACACCGAGGATAAACCGACCGCCACTGATCTCATTTAGGTCCCGTGCTTCAAGCCCCGTCATCCAGGGCTCGCGGGCATATGCATTGACAATATAGGTGCCAACCTGCGCCCTGCTGGTTGCGTTGATCACGGCGGCCGCTGTGATGGTTGCACTTCTTCCTGCATCGACCGTGTAGAGCGCGTTGATCCCCGCGCCTTCGGCAGCTCTGGCGATGTTGGTAATCGTTTTTATTGAATCTTCAAACCCGAGCATCATGCCGATCTTCATAGCCAAACCCCTTTTCTGAAGCTTAGTAATAGACAATTAACGGCCAGGCTGCAAACACATTAAAGGCCCGGGAAGTCGGTCCCCGCTATTGCACTGTGTTCCTGATACCGCTGCAGAGCGGTGTAAAACATCTCGATATAATCGAACACACCCTGCTTTGCCCAGAAGCCCGCGTTATCTTACGCATTGGTCCGCTCGCCAAAACCTTCGATATTTTCAGATGTTTTTCCCGATGCACCGAAGTACCTTAGGCTTCAAACAATTGCATTACCCCAGTGCCTTTCAAAACCCCGTCCACTCGACTGCGATCAGCTGCCTGCAAGCCAGCATAGGCTTCACGAAGCCACTGCAAGCATTTGGCTTGATAAACAAACGGGTTTTGCACCCAGGGTTTGCCATCCAATTCCATCTCAAGCTTGTCCGCCTTTTCCATGACGGCCTTTGCGTTACCGATTAGATAAGGCGCGTAGATGCGCCCGACTTCCGCGAGGATGCTTTTTAACGTTTCAGGCGGATTATCAAGATCCAACCAGTCCGAATCTGAAACCAGATAGCCGGACAACTCTTCAACCGTCTCAACCCAAGCATAGACCCGAGGGCATTCTGCGAGAATGATCGCCTGCGGCGTCGGGTCAAACAGGGCCAAACACGTTAACTGACCATACACCGCAAAGTCAGAAGCGCCAGGTCGTTCTCCCATTAAAAAAGGCTGTTCAGTCAGGTGCTTATCGAGAAGATGAATAAAGCGCTTGAAACTGTCCTCAATGGTGGTCTTGGTCACCTCATTGGATCCGACATAGGACAATCGTGCGATTTGACGCGCTCGAATGAACTCGCTGATCGGCCCAACCTGGTCTTCTGACTGAGAAATGCCGCCCCACCTTGGCAGGATATCGCCACCCTTCTTAATGTCCGCGTCATAATGCCAGCGATAATGGAACATGGCCTTGGTCAGCCACTCATCACCATAGTCTTCGAGCAACATATCAATAAAAGCCAAAGCAGGATCAGATGGAATGATCGAGCGCCCTTCATACTCTTGTTCAAAGCGCCGGATCAGCGGGCTCGAGTCGGTAACCGCGATTTCGCCGCCCTTGTCATCTTCGAAATAGAACGTGGGCAACAGTGGAACCTTCGCCTGCACACGTTGTTTTCTGTGCCGGTCCTCACTCGCGTTGGGAATACGCGATTGGCGTTCAAGTCTGTACGGAATATGTCGAAAACGCATAACCCCCAGCATCTTGCGTGTGTAGGGCGAACCCGGCGCGCCCATTAGTTCTTGAATTTTTCGACCTTCAGTCATTTCAATATGCTCCTATTTTCTGGGTTCTGGCGCTTTAGGCACCGATCACTGTTGTTAGGGTATGCTGACTTTCGATGTCTTGCCACCGACTCAACGAGAAACCATCAGCCGGCGAGGCCCGCTGGCGAGGCTGTCTTTTGAACCCTTTCGAGCGAACCTATTCCTCCGCTAGTCCGGCAAGCCCGCCCGATCCTTTCAACGCGCGCTAGGCCCTGCGCGATCGTCACGCACAAACGATGAGACCGTTTTTGCTGTTCTAGCCCGGGCCTAGCACGACTTTAATCCGGCTTCCCCATTTTAAAGCCGGTCGCGCCCAACCAAAGGCCAACCGCATCGGTCGTCTCAATGTTGAGCTGACCCGCCAAACCGGCCTCCCGATGATGATGAATCGCCTGGTAGGCGTCGGACTGCATCATCTCAATCATCGCCTGACGACTGGGATACATCGCAATGGCCACCGTGTCCCAAAGTTCTTCAACCTCACCGAGCATTAAGCGTTCGACCTTGGCATTAAACATGCCCCCGCCGCCCAACTGAGTCAGAAGCTTAGAAACCTCAGCGCCATAGAGTGCATAGGCCGCAGCGCCAGTCAGATCAGTTGCCCGGCCATCCTTGTAGGCTGCCTTGTCTTTAAATTTAAGCAGGTTCAGCATGTAAATCGGTCCGTCTGAGCCAGCCTCAAAAAACCCTTTTATCTGCGCCTCATTGGGTGTGACTTTATTTTCTACTTTCATGTAAAACGCCCTTTAATTGTGCCTTGTTATTCTGAAACGTACTTTACGCCCAACGATTCAACCAAACCGATCGAACCTTAAAATGCGCCAGCCATCGCCCTGCCCCAAACCCTTGAGCACAATGCTCGCTATTTTTTCAATCAACCCCAGCCAACTTGAACCCTTGGGCCCCGCGGCTCGGGATGCTTCTGTTCTGCCGGTAGCTGGCAAAGCCGATTCATTCGCGTGATTGAGCCATCTGCATATTCCCAAATGAGTTGTTCACCCTCCCGATATCGGCGCACGACAACCGGGCCCCAACCCAACACGTGGAATTCCAAAACACCGTCCTGCCAGGCCACCCCTGCCGATGTTCTCGGGCAATAAGCTCGATTACCAATGGTGAACAGAACCATCCCCTCAGTGTCATTCGAGGTTAAACCACCGGTGCTGTTCGGGCCCATATCGTGAATAATGCCGGCTGCCGTCACGACGACCCTCGAGCCGCATTGTTCGACCCGTTCGACGTGCCCTGTGTGGCCACCCTCAACGCCCATCCAGAGGCCCCGAAGATCGTCTGCAGCATCCGGCAACGGCTCGGTACACTGCGCCAGAATTGGCGACGGGAAATGGTCATAGCCGCACCCTGGCGTATTGCCTTTCGGGATCTCAACCGCGCGTTTGCCGCGGCCGTCCAGTATTGGTAATTCGCAGTAATTGAGTGTGCTGCCATCACCAGCAAGGGTCTCTGGATCGATTTCAAGCGGTGGACGCTCAGAGAAAAATAGCAGCCAAAATCCCCCAAAAAAGAGCAGCACAAGCAGCGCCGCCACCCCAGCAAAAACCCGAAAGATCTGATTCACGT
>Ga0206124_10000320_pt1 | contig 38544 bp, 39 predicted proteins | sample Helgoland_Spring_3_FD_148671 | JGI IMG/M metagenome (GOLD analysis project Ga0206124, IMG submission 148671) | Pelagic subsurface seawater microbial communities from Kabeltonne, Helgoland, North Sea - Helgoland_Spring_Bloom_20160321_2 | ecosystem: Environmental > Aquatic > Marine > Epipelagic ... | reverse complement strand
ATCTAATTAACTTTTTAATAATTTAAGAAGGGGGTTTCGGCCCCCTTTTTTTTATAGTACAGTTTTTAACAAAATTAGAGTATCCTATTCAAATCATGATGAGAGCCTACATAAAATTAGCTGACACATTAAGTACCTCAATAGGTAAGGCTTTTTCTTGGTGTATTGTTATTTTAATGGGTGGAACTTGTTATGAAGTTATGATGGCCTATGTATTTAATAAGCCAACACTTTGGAATTTTGACTTTAGTATGCAGATGTATGGTGCGATATTGATGATGTCAGGTGCTTATTGTTTAGCAACAGAATCTCATGTTAGAGGAGATGTAATTTACAGATTATTTAAACCAAGAACACAAGGCTATATTGATTTAGTACTTTATTTTATTTTCTTTTTTCCTGGTGTCGTTTCTTTAGCATTTTATGGTTATGAATATGCTGCACTTGCTTGGAAGATAAAAGAGACTAGTTGGAGTAGCCCGGCACAAATTAATATTTACATGGTAAAATCTTTAATACCTGCCGCGGGAATATTTTTGGTTATTCAGGGAATAGCTGAAGTATTTAGAGCAATTATTTGTATTAAAACTGGACATTGGCCAGCAAGAATGGTTGTTGCTGAAGAGACAGAGCAAATTTTAATGAGAACAGCACAAGACGAGGATCAAAGAGATGTTATTTAGTTTAACAAATCCAGAAGTAGCCATCTTCATGATGGGACTATTTTTATTTGCAGTGCTATTAGGTTTTCCAATTGCCTTCACTTTAATGGCAATGGGAATAGGTTTTGGGTATTATGCTTATTACGATCCTGCTTTAATGGATCATGTATTTGATAATAGAATATTTTCTTTATTTGTAAAAAACACATACACCGTTATGGATAATAACGTGCTCACCGCTGTACCACTGTTTTTATTCATGGGATATTTAGTTGAAAGAGCTGGCATTGTAGCAAAATTATTTTTTGCAATAAGACTTGCGGCTCATAGATTACCAGCTTCAATGGCAGTAGCCGCTCTAATAACATGTACTTTGTTTTCTACAGCAACAGGAATTATTGGTGCGGTTGTAACCCTAATGGGTCTACTTGCTTGGCCTGCGATGGTTAAGGCAGGATATGATAAAAAATTTGCTTCAGGAGTAATTTGTGCAGGCGGATGTTTGGGTATTTTAATACCACCTAGTATTATGTTAATTGTTTATTCAGTAATAGCCCAGTTATCTCCTTTGAGATTATTTGCGGCAGCAATTTTTCCAGGACTTTTACTTGCAGGACTTTATATAGCTTACGCTGTGGGTAGAGCTTGGCTCCAACCATCAATTGCACCTAAGCCAAGAGCAGAAGATATTCCACCACGAGCTGAAATTTTAAAAGAAGTATTAGTTTCTTTCGTCCCTCTTTTTGGATTAATTATGTTGGTTCTTGGAACAATCTTAGCAGGTATAGCAACGCCGGCAGAGGCCGCAGCAGCAGGAGCATTTGGTGCAATATTGTTATCATGGTTTTACAAAACACTTAAATGGCAAAGTTTTAAAGAGTCTGTTTTTCTAACTGCAAAAACTACAGCTATGATTATGTGGTTATTTATTGGTTCTTGGACTTTTTCTTCTGTATTTTCTTATCTAGGTGGCCATGAAATTTTTGAACATTTCTTTACATCAATAAATATAAATACATGGCAATTTTTAATTATCACACAAATTATTATTTTTCTTTTAGGATGGCCGTTAGAATGGACTGAAATCTTAATTATATTTGTTCCAATATTTTTACCGCTTCTAGAGGTATTTGATGTTAATCCATATTTCTTTGCAATGTTAATTGCTCTTAATTTACAAACATCTTTCTTAACTCCTCCAATGGCAATGTCAGCTTATTATTTAAAGGGTGTTCAAAAGAAAAATGTTGAATTGATGGAAATATTTGCAGGCATTATGCCATTCTTGGGCATAGTAATATTTGCTATGTTTCTTATGTATATGTTTCCAGGTATTGCCTTATGGTTGCCAGAAACGTTATTTGCAAATTAGACAAACCAAATGTTAAATATTTTTACACTCACAGCCAACAAATTGGCTGAACATTTAAAATCAGGTCAATTATCTTCAGTTGAAGTTTGTACACAATATATTGAGAGAATTGAAAAATTTGAAAAAGATGTAAAGGCATGGCAATATTTTGATAAAAAAAAGCTTTTAGAAAAAGCTGTAGAGGCAGATGAGTATAGAAAATCAGGTAAACCACTAGGCTCATTACATGGCTTACCAATTGCGGTTAAAGATATAATTGGCACATTTGAAATGCCTACTGAATGTGGTTCTCCCTTAAGAAAAAAAATGCCTAGCTCACAAGATTCAGAGATAGTTAATTTACTTAAGATTGAAGGAGCGATAGTGATGGGTAAAACTGTAACCACAGAACTTGCATATTTCCATCCTGGAAAAACTACCAATCCACACGACAACACAAGAACGCCAGGGGGATCATCAAGTGGTTCAGCAGCTGTCATTGCAGCACATATGGCGCCCCTATCAATTGGAACCCAAACTAACGGCTCAGTTATTAGGCCCGCTTCTTACTGTGGGGTTGTAGGCTATAAGCCTTCTTATGGATTAATTTCAAGAAGTGGAGTTATGAGACAGTCTGATAAATTAGATCACATCGGAGTTTTTGGAAAAACGGTTGAAGATGTTGCCTTGTTTGCAAAATCATTAATTAAAAAAGATTTATATGATCCATCAACTATTCATTATGCTGCAGATGAAATGTTAAATGTTTGTAAAAAGGGTCCAATATATGAGCCAAAGTTTATTTTTTACAAAACTAAAAATTGGAAAAATATTGATAAAGAGTCCCAAAAATCTTTTGATTTCTTTATAAAAACTTTTAGTAAAAATATTGAGGTTTTTGATACCCCATCTTATTTTGATGACATTCCAAAATATCATAAAATAATTCATGAAACTGATATGGCAAATAATTTTCAAGGTTATTATAAAAAATCTAAAAAATTTCTTTCTAAAGAGATGGTTAGTGCAATTGAAAGAGGACTAAAATACTCAGCAAAAGAATATGCTGAAGCAATAGACTTTATGAAAAGAAGCTACGAGTCTTATAAAGAGGTTTTTGAAGATTTTCATGGAGTATTAACTCCGTCATCGTCTGGCGTTGCTCCAAAGGGTTTAAAGAGCACAGGTAGCCCAGAATTCTCAACTATTTGGACATATATGGGTTTGCCGTCTATCTCATTACCTTTACTTATCGGTGCAAATAATTTACCATTAGGAATTCAATTAGTTGGAGACAAGTTAGATGACCTAAGATTTCTTGGTGTAGCTAATTGGTTAGAAAAAAATTGTAAAAAATATGCTAAATAAAATATCAACATTTTTAGGATCGTGTCTTGCAACAATATTTCTTATTGGACTTGCAACAACCTTAACTAGATCTTCTATGATTGGTTTTTGGGACGTGTTACCCGTATATATCTTAATGGCTCTAGCAATTGGAATGATGATTTACGAAGCTTATTTCGATAAAAAATAAATCAAATTTTTAGTGAATAATTCAAAGAATAATTATTTACCTTTTTTATTACTTTTCATTCAACCTATTTTTATGGCAAGCAATCTAATCGTTGCAAGAGGTGGAGTTGAATATGTGCCTCCAATTTCTCTAGCATTTTGGCGGTGGACTGCTGTATTCTTAATATTATTACCTTTTACCTATAGCTCTCTTAAAAAAAACTTTAAATTTGTAAAACAAGAATACAAAAGAATATTCTTTATTGGGTCAATGGGGTGTGGTGTTTGTGGCGCCTTTCCATTTTTAGCAGGCCAAACAACAACTGTTACAAACATGGGAATTATATATTCCTCATCACCAATATTTATAATTTTAATTTCAAGCATTTTTTTTAAAGAGAAAATAAATTTTTTAAGAATTGTAGGTCTAGTTTCTTGTTTAGTTGGGGTTTTTGCTATTATTATTAAAGGTGACTTATCTTTATTAATTAGCTTAAAATTTACAATTGGTGACCTCTGGATGTTAGCTTCTGCAATAGGTTGGGCCCTTTATTCAATTTATTTATTTTATTGGAAAACAAATTTAAAAATTTTTGATAGATTTACATTGATCGCATTTTTTGGTGTAGTTAGTTTATTTCCATTTTATTTGATTGAAGAAATTTTTTTTGTTAAAACAATTTTTAATGAAGACTTTTTCATTTGGGTTTTATTTGCTGCTATTTCCCCAGGAATAATAGCTTTTACATTATATACCATGGCACAAAAAAAACTTGGGGCCTCCATAACAGGTTTTACACTTTATATCTTTACAGTTTATAGTGCCATTTATGGAGTTTTATTTTTTAATGAACAGCTTGAATATTATCACTATCTAGGAACAGCCTTAGTTTTTGGTGGTGTTTATTTAGTTAAAAAAAAAAATAAATATGAAAAAAAAACTTAAAGAGTATTTATTGAAGTTAATTTTAATTATACCAATAGCTTACTTTTCTTTACTTTTTATTATATTTATATTTCAACGAAATTTATTATATCATCCAAAAGAAAATAACTATTCTGGTGATGAATTAAAAGTTAAAATAGAAAAAGTAAAGGTTGAGACAGGTGATAATATTGAATTACTTGGATGGTTTCATGAAAAAGATCTTATAAATTTTAAAACTCTGGTTTTCTTTCATGGCAATGCAGGAACATTAGAAAATAGAATACATAAAATTAATCATTTTAAAGAAATGAATATAAACTTTCTAATCATTTCCTGGAGAGGATTTAGTGGCAACTTAGGCAAACCATCAGAAAAAGGATTATATGAAGATGGCGAGAGTGCAATTAATTGGTTAAAAGGAAAAGGACTTAAAGATAATGACATTATTCTTTATGGTGAGTCATTAGGTACTGGAATTGCAACTCATGTTGCTCAAAAGCGTAAATTTGCAGGTATTATATTAGAATCTCCATTTACATCTATGGTTGATGCAGCAAAAAATGTATATCCATATTTTCCAATCAGATTTTTACTTAAAGATAAATACGAAAGTGACAAAAAAATTAAAAATTTTAAGTCTCCAATTCTGATTATGCATGGAGAAGCAGATAAAATAGTGCCATTTTGGATGGGTAAAAAAATGTATGAATTAGCAAATGAACCAAAGTATTCTTACTTTTCCGAAAAAGATAATCACATGATGGAATACAACAAAAAAATGATAGTAGTTTTGAAGGAATATTTAAAGAGTTTAAATTAAGCCACAATCTGACCAAATAATTTACAGATTTTATTTTTAAATATTAAGAGTGCTAAGATTTATTATATCTTTATTAATTATAATTTCTTTCAGTAATTTTACATACTCCGATGAGACAAATTATAATACAGATAATCTTTTTCATGTAGGTCAAATGAATTCTTATGATAAAAATTTTAGTCTTTATTTTAAAACTAGAGAAAAATCTATTTTAGCAAGAGGAGAAAATTTTAATTATGTTACTGATTTTCCCCAGGATCTATATATTTATGACTATAAAACAAAAACTTCATCCCCTTTAATCTCTTATGAATGGTTTCCATCACAAGCTAAATTTTTTTTAGAAGAGTATGATTTTCCAGTTTTTCCAGAGGATTTTGCGTATTACCTACTAAGGGATAACAATACATTAATTATGATTAGTGCAATTAAAAATATCAAAACAAATTTTCAATTTGATATTGCGAATAAGAAATTAAATCAATATTCCTCTACTGGAAAACTAGAATTTATAATTTCATCAGTTGCAAAAAATTGTGGACATTCACATCTACAAGAAAATTATAAATGTAATTATTACAAACCTTTAATTTCTAATAACTTGATTAATTAATATTGATAAAAGCTTCTGCAAACTTTTCTGCATTAAAGATTTGTAAATCATCTTCTTTTTCTCCAAGTCCCAAAGCAATTATTGGTAGCTGATATTTTTTAGCAAGAGCTAATAAAATACCCCCTTTTGCTGTTCCATCTAATTTTGTCATTATTAGACCCGTAACAGGGATAATTTTATTAAATTCCTCTACTTGGTTAATTACATTTTGTCCTGACGTAGCATCTAAAACCAAAATTACATCATGTGGTGCATTAGGATCTATTTTTTTAGTTACATTAGCAATTTTTTTATATTCTTCCATTAAGTTTTTTTTATTTTGTAATCGTCCAGCTGTATCAATTAACACATGATTAAAACCTTCTTTTAATGCTTCCTCTATAGCCTTGTATGCAACAGAGGCTGGATCAGACCCTTGTGATGATTTAGTGATTTGTATATCAATTTTATTCGCCCAGCTTTCTAACTGCTCGATAGCTGCTGCTCTAAATGTGTCACACGCAGAAAACATAACTTTATTTCCATTAGATTTTAAAATTTTACCTATTTTACCTATGGTTGTAGTTTTACCAACTCCATTAACTCCTGATATTAATACTGCATTGAGTGTTTCTTTCTTATCAAAAAAATTTTGGTTTTCTAATGGTTTCATTAATGTGATTATATAATTTTTAAGAATTAAATTAACCTCATTCATAATATCTTTTTTAGGATTAATTTTTTCTTCAGAAATAATCTTTTTAATTTCTTCGGCTGCAACAAGACCAACATCTGACTGAATTAAGTATTCCTCTATTTGATCTAATGTTTTGTCATCAATTTCTTTTTTGATAATTATATCTCTTAAACCAGAGGTGAAAGTAGATGCACTTTTTTTAAAACCAATTTTAAATTTATCAAAAATTCCCATTATAATTTAATATCTATATCTTGAATATCAGAGACTGGTCCCTTCATAAAAACACTATTTCTTTCGTCAATAAAAATTGTTAGTTTTCCTAGAGCAAACTCAATGTCTAAAGTTTTATCAGCTAGTTGATTTATATTTGCTGCAACAGCAGTTGCACAAGCTGCAGTACCACATGCCTTAGTAAGTCCAGCACCTCTTTCCCAAACTTTAACTTTTATTAGATTTTTATTTATAACTTTTGCAAGAGTAACATTGCATTTTTCTGGAAAAAATTCATGATGTTCAATTTTTGGACCAAGGTTTTTCAAATCAAATTTTTCTATTTCTTCTACAAAAAATATTATATGTGGATTGCCAACATTAACGGCTGTACCCCCAATAAATTTAATATTATTGTCATCTATAATCTCAATTTTCAAATTTTTTGTATTCATTTCTCTAATTAAAGGAATTTCTTGCCAATCTGTTTTTGCTATTCCTATCTCAGTTTCTACCAATTTATTTTCAATGATATTAGATTTTAGCGAACCCGACTCTGTCAAAACTGTTATTTCCTTTTGCCCATTTTCTCTTGATAGGAACTCCGCAACACATCGAGTACCATTTCCGCAGGCTCCAGATATACTGCCATCTGAATTATAAAAAACTAGTTCTGCGTCAGCATCATTTGTTTTATTTTTTTTAATCAAAATTAGCTGATCACATCCAATGAAATTACGATCACATATTTTGATTATTTGATCTTTGTTTAAATTTAAGTCCTTTTTTCTTAAATCAATGATAACGAAATCATTGCCTAAACCATCCATTTTAAATGCTTTAATATCCATATATAGATATTTAACTTATTTATTGACTTTTTGTACCTCTATTATAGGTTGTTGCCGTTCCCACAAAAACGTTAAATTTGTGGTGTCTTTGGTAACAAAGAGATCAACACTAGTCAGCGAGGATTCGCCCACTAGTGCAGTACTGCTATGTGTAAAAAAAATGTTTGAAAACTTAACAAATAAATTTGAAGAAATCTTTTCTTCTTTAAAAAAAGCACCATCACTTGATGAAAATCAAGTTGATGAAGGTTTAAGAGCTATTAGACAAGCTCTCTTGGAAGCTGATGTATCGCTTGATGTAGCTAAAGATTTTATAACAAGAGTTAAGCCAAAAGTTTTAGGACAAGAAATAATTAGATCAACCTCTCCGGGGGATATGGTTGTTAAAATTGTTCACGATGAGTTGGTAAGTTTTTTAGGTGAAAGCAACACAGATATTAATTTAAATGCTGTTCCACCAGTTTCGATGATGCTAGTGGGCTTGCAAGGTTCGGGTAAAACTACAACTACTGCAAAATTAGCAAAATACTTAGAAAAAAATAAAAAAAAGAAATTAATGATGGTCAGCCTTGATGTCTACAGACCAGCAGCACAAGAGCAACTTAAATCCTTAGGTGAACAAAACAATATTTTAACTTTACCAATTATTGAAGGACAATTGCCAGCAGATATTTGTAGAAGAGCAGTAAGTGCTGCTAATTTAAATGGGGCAGAAATTATATTATTTGATACAGCAGGAAGGACTCAAATTGATCTTCAGATGATGAGTGAGATTAAACAAATAGAGAGTATAATTAATCCAACAGAAACTTTTTTGGTCGCAGATTCATTAACAGGGCAAGTAGCAGCAGAGGTTGCTAAAGAGTTTAAAAATACCGTGAATTTAACCGGTATTGTTTTGACTAGAGCCGATGGTGATGCAAGAGGTGGAGCTGCACTTAGTATGAAGTATGTCTCTCAAGTTCCAATTAAATTTTTAGGGGTAGGTGAAAAAACAGAAAATTTAGAAGTTTTTCATCCAGATAGAATAGCAAATAGAATATTAGGTATGGGTGATATTGTTTCTCTAGTTGAGAAAGCAGCTGAAGATCTTGGTGAAGAGAACATAAAAAAAGCAGAAGAGAATTTAAAAAAAGGTCAATTTTCGATGGAGGACTATTTAACTCAGCTAAGACAAATGAAAAAAATGGGTGGAATAGAGGGGATAATGTCATTTATGCCAGGTGTTTCTAAGATGAAGGCACAAATGGATACTGCAGGAATTGATGAAAAAATTATTTCTCAAAATGAAGCAATAATTTTATCTATGACGAAAAAAGAAAGAGGAAATCCTAAAATCATTGATGGTTCTAGGAAAAAAAGAATTGCTAATGGCTCTGGAACAGATGCGGCCACTATCAATAAATTGCTTAAGCAATTTAAAATGATGTCTGAAATGATGAAAAAGATGTCAAAAGGAAACCTGAAGGGTATGTCCGATAAAGGAATACCTCCAGAGCTACTAAATCAACTTAAATAATAAAGGAGAAGAAATGTTAAAAATAAGACTATCAAGAGGTGGAACAAAAAAAAGACCAGTTTACAAAGTAGTTGTAGCTGATAGCCGACGTGCAAGAGATGGAAGATTTATTGAGAAGGTAGGATTTTTTAATCCTCTTTTACCAAAAGATAAAAAAGAAAGAGTTGGACTAGAAGCTGAAAGAATTAAATATTGGTTAGGTGAAGGTGCACAACCAACTACTAGAGTTGCAAGAATATTAGGTGAAAATAATTTAATAATCACAATGCCAGTAAATGGAAGTAATCCTTTTAAAGCGGTTCCAAAAAAAGAAAGAAAAAAAGAAGGTGATGAAGCTCCAAAAGCAGAGGCAGCTCCTAAAGCAGATGCTCCTAAAGAAGAAGCTCCAAAAGCAGAGGCAGCTCCTAAAGCAGATGCTCCTAAAGAAGAAGCTCCAAAAGCAGAGGCAGCTCCTAAAGAAGAGGCAAAATAGTTTGACTTATGTGGCAAGCTCAAATTTTTACACTTTACCCAGATATTTTTCCCGGTCCTTTAAGCAAGGGGCTTTATGGGAAAGCTTTAGCAAATAAAATCTGGGATTTAAAAGTTGTAAACATAAGAGATGCAGCAGAAGATAAACACAAAACTGTAGATGACACTCCATTTGGAGGTGGTTCTGGAATGTTGCTAAAGGCTGATGTATTAGCAAAATCTATTGATCAAAATAAAAAGGAAGGAGAAAGAATTTTTTATTTATCTCCTAAAGGAAAAAAACTTGATCAAAAATTAGCTTTAGAATTATCAAGAGAAAAATCTGTAAGTTTAATTTGTGGACACTTTGAGGGTGTTGATGAAAGAATATTGTCGACCAGAAATATTGAAGAACTTAGCATTGGTGATTTTATTTTGTCAGGAGGAGAAACGGCTTCATTTGTTGTTTTAGATAGTATTCTAAGATTATTACCTGGCGTTTTGGGAAATGAACAATCAAAAAGTGATGAGAGCTTTGAGAATGGACTTTTAGAGTATCCCCAGTACACAAAACCTCAAATTTGGGAGGAAAAAAGCGTTCCAGATGTGCTATTATCAGGAGATCATAACAAAATTAAAGACTGGCGTTTATCACAATCAGAGGCTATAACACGCGTCCGAAGACCAGATTTATGGGAAAAGTATAAGAAAAACTAATTAAAAATATAGCATTATGAAAACGATTGAAGAAATAAACCAATTTAACGTTAAAAAGATATTAGCAGAAAAAAAGATACCAGAATTTTTTCCTGGCGATGTTATTAAAGTTGGTGTGAGAATTACTGAAGGAAAAAAAGATAGAATTCAGTATTTCGAAGGTGTTTGTATTGCTAGAAAAAATAGAGATCTTAATTCATCATTTACAGTTAGAAAAATTTCATTTGGTGAAGGTGTTGAAAGAACGTTTCCTTTATATGGAACCGTTATTGACTCAATTACTGTAATAAGACATGGAAAAGTTAGAAGAGCTAAATTATATTACTTAAGAGATAGAACAGGTAAATCAGCTAGAATTGCAGAAAAAATTAGAAAAAAAATAGGTATAGAAGTTGATGTTAAGCCTGAAACAGTAACAGAAGAAACTTTAGCACCAGTAGAAGCTGTAGAAGCTGAGACTGAAAAACAACCAGAAGCTCAAGTTGAAACAAAAATAGAAAAAACTGAAGAAAAAAAATAATTTTTTTTCAATGCCTTTAACTCTTTACGATAAAATTTGGAACGATCATTTAGTTGATCAGCAGGAAGATGGAACAGCCCTACTTTTTGTTGATAGGCATTTAGTCCATGAAGTTACAAGCCCCCAAGCATTTGAAGGATTAAGAAATGCAAATAGAAAAGTAAGACAACCAAGTCTTACCCTAGCTGTTGCAGATCATAATGTTCCAACTACTGATAGATCTAAGGGTATTGCTGATGCAGAGTCAAAAATTCAAGTAGATACTTTGGAAAACAATTGTAAAGAGTTTGGAATTCAATATTTAGGAATGAATGATAAACGACAAGGTATAGTTCATATTATTGGACCAGAGCAAGGATTTACACAACCAGGAACAGTAATTGTTTGTGGAGATAGTCATACAGCAACCCATGGAGCATTTGGAGCCCTAGCTTTTGGTATAGGCACATCTGAAGTTGAACATGTTTTAGCAACTCAAACCTTAGTGCAAAAAAAAGCAAAAAATTTTAGAATAAATGTAAATGGAAAGCTTCCAATTGGCGTGACTTCAAAAGATGTAATTTTACAAATTATAGGTGTTATTGGTACTGCAGGTGGAACAGGATCTGTTATAGAATATTCAGGTAGCCTAATTTCATCCTTAAGTGTTGAGCAAAGAATGACAATTTGCAATATGACAATTGAAGGTGGAGCAAGAGCTGGATTAATAGCCCCAGACGAAAAAATTTTTGAATATTTAAAAGGCAAGCCAATGTCCCCAAAAAATACAGATTGGGATAAAGCTATGAAATATTGGATGAGTTTAAAAACAGATGATGGTGCTAAATTTGATAAAGAAATAAACTTGGTTGCAGAAGATATTCTTCCCATGATTACTTGGGGAACATCTCCTCAAGACGTCATCACTATTGATGGCAAAGTTCCAAACCCACAAAATGAAAAAGATGAGGATAAGAAAAATTCTATAGAAAGATCTTTGAAATATATGGGTTTAAAGGCTGATACATTAGCTACAGATATAAAAATTGATAAAGTTTTTATTGGAAGTTGTACAAATGGTAGAATAGAGGATTTAAGAGAGGCTGCAAAAATATTAAAGGATAAAAAAAAAGCAGCACATGTTCATGCAATGGTTGTTCCAGGATCTGGGTTAGTTAAAGAACAAGCAGAACAAGAAGGGCTTGATAAAATCTTTATAGAGTCAGGATTTGAATGGAGAGAGCCAGGTTGCTCTATGTGTTTAGCTATGAATGCTGATAAATTAAAACCAGAGGAAAGATGCGCATCAACATCAAATAGAAACTTTGAAGGTCGACAAGGAAGAGGTGGGCGTACGCATTTAGTAAGCCCTGGAATGGCAGCTGCTGCAGCCATTTCTGGAAATCTTGATGATGTTAGAAAATATCAAAATTAGAAATGAAAAAATTTAATACACTTAAAAGCATTCCAGCTTATTTACCAATAGTTAATATTGATACAGATATGATTATTCCTAAACAGTTCTTAAAAACAATTAAGAGAACTGGACTTGGTAAAAATTTATTCTTCGAAATGAGGTACGATGATAACGGTAATAGTTTAAAAGATTTTGTTTTAAATCAAGAGCCTTACATTCAATCAAAAATATTAATTGCAGGTAAAAATTTTGGCTGTGGGTCATCAAGAGAACATGCGCCCTGGGCATTATTAGATTTTGGAATAACATGTGTGATAAGCTCAAGCTATGCAGATATTTTTTATAATAATTGTTTTAAAAATGGAATTTTGCCAATTACTTTGGAAGAAAATAAAATTAAAGAATTATCTGAATATTCAAAAAGAAAAGAGGAAATAGCAATTGATTTAATGGAAGAGAAAATAATTTTTGGAAATAATGAAATAAAGTTTGATATTGATCCTTTTAAAAAAAAATGCCTATTAGAGGGATTAGATGATATTGCTCTTTCATTAGCAAAAAAAGATAAAATCATGACATTTGAGGAAAATTTAAAAAATACTAAGCCATGGATATTTAATGATTAAAGTAAAAAAAAGAAAAATTTTACTTTTACCTGGGGATGGCATTGGTCCTGAAGTAATTCAGGAAGTGAAAAAAATTATTCAATGGTTAAATTCAAATAAATCTTTGGACTTTGAGATTGATCAAGATTTAGCTGGAGGATGTTCTTACGATAAACATGGAACTCCAATTACAGATGAAGTTTTTTATAAAGCTTTAGAAAGTGAAGTTGTAATGTTAGGAGCTGTTGGTGGTCCAAAGTGGGATAATTTAGATTTTTCTAAAAAACCTGAAAGAGCATTATTGAAATTAAGAAAAGAATTAAAATTATTTGCAAATTTGAGACCAGCAATTTGCTTTGAGCAATTAGTTGATGCATCAACTTTAAAGCCAGAGATTGTATCTGGATTAGATATAATGATTGTAAGAGAATTAACAGGTGGAATTTATTTTGGAGAACCAAGAGGAATTAAACCAATAGAAAATGGAGAAAGAAAAGGCATAAATACTCACACTTATACTACTAGCGAGATAGTTAGAGTGGCTAAAGTTGCCTTCGATTTAGCAAGAAAAAGATCCAACAAAGTTACTTCGTGTGAAAAATCTAACGTGATGGAAGCTGGGCAATTGTGGAAAGAAGAAGTTCAAGAATTACATGACAAAGAATATAAGGATGTAGAACTAAGTCATATGCTTGCAGACAACTGCGCTATGCAGTTATTAAGAAATCCAAAACAATTTGATGTGATTGTTACGGATAATTTGTTTGGAGACATGTTATCTGATCAAGCCTCAATGTTAACTGGTTCGTTAGGTTTGCTGCCATCAGCATCATTAGGAGCTAAAAATAAAGAAGGAGAAATGAGAGCAATGTACGAACCCATTCATGGATCGGCACCTGATATAGCCGGCAAAGGAATTGCTAATCCAATCGCTAGTATTTTAAGTTTTGCAATGGCTTTAAAATATTCTTTGGATTTAGATAAAGAGGCGGAGGCTTTAGAGAAAGCGGTTCAAGATGTACTAAATGACGGCTTAAGAACCAAAGATATTCTATCAGAAGGCACAAAAGAGGTTTCAACTTCTCAAATGGGTGATGCGATAATTTCAAAATTGCAATAATCTATTAATTATTCTAAACTATTTTTATGCCAACCTATTCTGCTCCAGTAGAAGATATGATGTTTCTTTTTGAGAAATTGAGAGACAACAAAAATTACAATGAATTAGAAAAATATAAAGAAGTCAGCTCTGAACTAGTTAAGGATATATTAGAGGAGGCAGCAAAAATAAATCAAAATTTAATTTTACCACTTGCAAAAATAGGAGATGAAAATCCTGCAGTTTTAGAAAATGGAGTAGTAAGAACACCCCCAGGATATAAAGAAGCGTACCAAAAATATATTGAAGATGGTTGGACTTCTTTATCTTGTGATCCAAAATATGGTGGCCAAGGAATGCCAAAAACTGTAAGTGCATTTTTTGATGAAATGCTCTCTTCTGCAAGCCTATCATTTAAATTATATAGTGAATTAAGTATTGGAGCATACAACTGTATTAATCATCATGCTTCAGATGAAATAAAAAATAGGTATTTACCCAAGATAGTGGAAGGTAAATGGAGTGGCACAATGTGCTTAACAGAACCTGTGTGTGGAACTGATTTAGGACTTTTAAAAACAAAAGCAGAAAAACAAAGTGACGGAACTTATAAAATTACTGGTCAGAAAATATTTATTACTTCGGGAGACCAAGATTTGACAGAAAATATTATTCATTTAGTAATTGCTAGAGCAACAGATTCTCCTGCTGGGACTAAGGGTATTAGCTTATTTTTAGTTCCTAAATTTAAAGTAAATGAGGATGGGACTGTTGGCCAACGAAATGGAATATCAACAGGATCCATTGAAAGCAAGATGGGTATTAAAGGTTCTGCTACATGTGTGTTAAATTTTGATCAAGCTACAGGTTTTATGATTGGTAAAAAAGACAAAGGTCTAAATGCAATGTTTACAATGATGAATCTTGAAAGAATAGTTGTTGGTATTCAAGGATTAGGAATTTCTGAAATTGCTTATCAAAATTCACTTGCTTACGCAAAAGAGAGAAAACAAGGTAAAACTAATAATACTAAATCTACTAATGGTGCAGATTTTATAATTGAGCATGCTGATATAAGAAGATCATTATTAAATATGAAATCAATAATAGAGGGTGAGAGAGCCTTATGTTTTTGGTTATCGCAACAAACTGAAGTTAGTCTGAATCATCCAGATGAAAAAATTCGCCAAGAGGCCTCTGATTTTGTTTCGCTAATGACTCCAGTGGTAAAGTCATTATTTACAGATCTAGGCATGGAAATTACAAATGATGCAATGCAAATTCATGGAGGTTATGGTTATACTAAAGACCAAGGGATAGAACAATTATTTAGAGACAACAGAATAACACCAATATATGAGGGAACAAATTCTGTGCAAGCTGCAGACTTAGTTTTTAGAAAATTATCCAATAAAAATGGAAGTATAATTAATAAATTTTTAGATCTAATAAAATCTGAAACAGATATAGATAACGAAAAAATTAAGCCATTTACTAAGGATTTTGCTCACTATTTAAGCATCTTAACTAAGTTTAGTGAATGGATAAATGAAAAAACAAAATCAGATAAAGACGATGTGAGTGCAGCAGCAAACGATTATTTAAAGACACTTGGGTTTGTGTCTGTTGCGTATGCTTGGATAAAGGTTTTAGATATAAGTTTTAAAAATTACGATGAGAACAAAAACTTTTATGATGATAAAATAAATACGGCAAAATTTTACTTTGATAAAGTTTTACCAAGAGCAGAGCAACATTATAAATCAGCCATATCTGGAAGCTCAAATATAATGAATTTTAAATTTAATTAAAATGAGTCATTACGATACTAATTTAGACAAAAATGCAGCAAACTATGTTCCATTAACACCGATATCTTTTTTGGAAAGAGCAAAAGATGTTTACCCAAATTATGAAGCAATTGTTTATGAAGATCGAAAATATACTTGGGCTGAAGTTTATAAAAGAACCACTAAATTTGCTAGTGCACTCGAAAAAATTGGTGTTAGTAAAGGTGATACTGTTTCGTTTTTAGCTTTTAACACACCAGAAATTTTTGAGGCTCATTATTCAGTTCCTATGATGGGTGCTGTGTTAAACACAATAAATATTAGGCTGGATGCTAATACTATCTCTTATATTTTAAAACATAGTGATGCAAAAGTATTAGTAGTAGATAGACAACTTCACATAGAAGTAAAAAAAGCATTAAGTAAATTGGATAAAAAAATAACTATTATCGACATACACGATAAGTTTGCAGATCAGTCAAAGTTAGAAAAAATTGGTGAACTAGAATATGAAAGCTTCTTAGAAACAGGTGATGATGGTTTTATTTGGAAAAGACCAGAAGATGAGTGGCAAGCTATATCATTAAGCTACACCTCTGGAACAACAGGAAATCCTAAAGGAGTTGTCTATCATCATAGAGGATCATATTTAATGGCAACAGGAAGTGCAGTTGCATGGAATATGCCTAACAGATTAAATTTTTTAACAATTGTTCCAATGTTTCATTGTAATGGCTGGTGCTATCCTTGGACAGTTCCAATGTTAAATGGAAGGACTATTTGTTTAAGAAATATAGATGTTAAAAAGATTTTTGAGTTAATTGATAAATACAATGTTACTCATTTTGGAGGTGCGCCAATCGTATTAAATATGATTACGGGTGCTCCAGAAAGTGATCGAAAAAAATTAAAACACAAAGTTCATGTGCTTACCGCAGGAGCTCCACCACCAAGTATAATTTTCAAAAAAATGAAAGAACTTGGTTTTGAAGTAATGCATGTTTATGGTTTAACAGAAACTTATGGTCATGTTACCCAATGCGCTTGGAATAATGATTGGAATGAATTTGATGAAGACAAACAAAATGAAATTAAAGCAAGACAAGGTGTAAGGTATCCTAATCTTGAAGGTGCAACTATTATGGACCCTGAAACTATGCAAGAAGTTCCAAGAGATGGAAAAACAATTGGTGAGATTATGCTTAGAGGTAACGTGGTCATGAAAGGTTATTTTAAGGACAAAGCAGCAACAGATAAAGCTATGGCTGGTGGCTGGTTTCATTCTGGAGATTTAGCGGTAATGCACCCAGACGGTTATGTTAAAATACAAGACAGATCTAAAGATATAATTATTTCTGGAGGAGAAAATATATCTTCAATTGAGATCGAAAATACGCTTTCTAAACATCCTTCAGTATCAATTGCTGCTGTTGTTGCTAAGCCTGATGAAAAATGGGGAGAGGTACCATGTGCATTTATTGAAATGGTAAAAGACAAGCCTACAACTGAGAAAGAATTAATAAGCTTCTGTAAAGAAACTTTGGCTAGTTTTAAGGTTCCTAAACAAGTTGTTTTCTGTGAATTGCCAAAAACTTCTACAGGAAAAATTCAAAAATTTGAGCTTAGAAAAAAATTTTAATTAATTAAAGTGATAGAAAGATAAAGTTTTCTTATTAAAAAATCAATTTAAGCAGTTAGACTTCAGATTAGGCTTTTGGTAACATTAATTAATGAAAAAATTTAAAATTTGTTTAACGCTATCTTTATCTTGGATAGTATTAGTGGGATACCTCGTTTGGGCTAATGGATTACTTGCAAGAGGTACTAAAGATTTTAGGTGGGATGAATGGATATGGTTTGGACTAATTCCTGCAATAGTTCCATATATATTTTATTATATTTGGAAACCAGAGGTTATAAAAGATTTTTTAAATCAAAATAAACAATGAAAATAGAAATCTATACACAAAACTTAAATTTAATATATGAGAATAGCATTTTGTTTATTGATTATTGTTATCAAGGTGTAGTTAATTTAGTTACTTATTTAAATCTTTGATTTTTTTTTATTCATTCTTAATCTTTTCATTAGGTGCTTGCCTTGGAAGCTTCGCAAATGTTTGTATCTATCGTTTACCAAAAAATAAACAGATTGTTAGTGGTCGGTCTTTTTGTCCAAAGTGTAAAAAAAAAATCAATTGGTACGATAATTTACCTTTAATTTCTTTTATCATTTTAAATAATAAATGTAGAAATTGTAAAAGAGTTATTTCATCAAGATACTTTATTGTTGAATTAATAACTGGAATTTCTTTCTTGTTGATTTATTTAAATTTTAAAAATCCTTATACAATTATTTTTTTATCTATTTTAAGTTTAATTTTAATAATGATATTTTTTATCGATTTAGAAAATTTCATTATCCCAGATAGTTTAAATTTTATTGTTATGGGTTTAGCTTTATTAAAAAATTTTCTACCTAATTTTGATACAAGTTTAATTCATGAAATAAACCAATCAATTATTGGCGGTATGGTTGGATATTTAAGTATTTGGCTAATTATTTATTTATATAAAACGTTTAAAAAAATTGATGGTATGGGATTTGGGGATGCAAAATTAATGGCAGGTATTGGCTTATTATTTGGTTGGCAATCTATACCTTTTATTCTTTTTGTTTCATCTATTTTAGGCTTAATTTTTGTAGTCCCATCATTAATTAAAAAACAAAAAACTATGAGAACTGAAATTCCTTTCGGACCCTTTATTATAGCGGCCTGTCTAATCTATTTTGCCCAAGGTGATCTATTATACAGTCTAATATTAGTTTAATTTTTATTATTAAATAGTATTATTAACATGATGTTAAACAAAATTTCAGAGCTTGCAAAAACTAATAAAAAAATTTCCGATTTTCATTTAAGGTCTGGTTCAGATATTTCTTATAGAGCCTTAGGAGACATTGTCATGGAACCTAACAGTCAAGTTGAAGATAAAGATTTACAAGAATTATTAAAGAATAACTGTTCAGCAGATGAAATTAAAAAGTTTGAAGTAAAAAATGAATTAGATACCGCAGTTATGTTAGGTGAACTAAGGTTTAGAGCTAACTTTTTTAAAACTTTAAATGGTTTAGCTGCAGTTTTAAGAAGAGTGGAGACAAAAATTCCCCTAATGGAAGATTTAAACCTTCCTCAAGTACTGTTCACTCTACTTGATGCTCATAAAGGTTTGGTATTAGTTACAGGTCCAACTGGGTCTGGAAAATCTACAACTTTAGCAGCAATTATTAATCAGATAAACGAGTCGAGACCCTCGAATATAATTACAATTGAAGATCCTGTGGAATTTATTCACAAAGATAAAAAAAGTATAGTCTCTCAAAGGGAAGTTGGAAAACAAACAGAGAGTTTTTCTCATGCATTAAAAGCAGCTTTAAGAGAAGATCCAGATGTAATTCTTGTTGGAGAACTTAGAGATCTTGAAACTATAGGTATGGCATTAACTGCTGCTGAAACAGGTCACTTAGTTTTTGGAACATTGCATACAAGTGGTGCGCCCAATACTGTGAATAGAATTATCGATGTCTTTCCACCTGAACAACAGGGTCAAATAAGAGCACAACTTGCAGAGTCTTTAAAGATGGTTGTCACTCAAAAGTTATTCAAAAAGAAAGATGGTTCAGGCAGAGTTGGGGCTTTTGAAATTATGATTTGTAATCCACCCATTAAAAATTTAATTCGTGAAGCAAAAATTCATCAAATTCCAAGCGTTATGCAAACGGGTCAACGTGAAGGGATGGTTACGATGGAAAAATCAATTGAAGAATTAATTGGCACCGGAGTTATTTCAAATGCCGAAAAAAACAGTTAAAGGTTTTACTCTAATCGAACTATTAGTTATCGTTGCTATCATTGGCATTCTGTCAACTATAGGTGTTGTTGCTTACTCAAAATACACAAAGATTGCTCAAATAAGTGCTATCAAAGCACAAAATAAAGAAATGCAAGATTTTATAAAAACAACAATACTTACCACATGTATAAATTATTCAGATAGCGTTTCATTAAAATATGGTAGCCAAAATAAAACTTGGACAGCAGCTTGTAACAAAAGTAGTGACTGGCATACAGTAGGTAGTATGTATAGACCTTTTCAATTATATTTTGCTGGAAAATCTGACTTTAGAAATGTAATTCAAGGACAAGGACCAAATCATTTTTATGGTATGGGTGGAAGTTGTCCTAATCGTGCTAGTGCAGATCAATCAATGAAACCAGGCAATCATTGTATTAGCTATGAAAGTATGGGTTCAAGAAGTTTTAGTCAAAATGCTTGTAGCAGCAAAGGTTATGGTGCTTGGATTATAATTGGATCTATGCTTCCTGATGAAAGTTATCATTTTAGCTGTGTAGGAAAAACCTGGTAATTAAAATGAAAAAAAATGCATTTACCATATTAGAACTTTTAGTAGTCCTTGCAGTAATGGGAGTATTTACAGCAATTGCTTATCCTAATATTTCTAATTGGATTGCTGACCGAAATGTAAAAAAAGAAGTCTATGAAACTGTTGCTTTTATAAAAGAGAGAAAAGCAGAAGTTACCAGTGGTAAGTATGGAATGGTACAAGTTCTTTTAAATGATCAATTGGAAGTTTTTACAATGAGTCCTGAAAAATTTTTTCAAATATACAAAGGTTTCAGCTCGCCATATTCTTCACATAAACAGGCCTTTACTTGTGGTTTTTCAGATACGGCTGGTTTTACAATTGAGTCAAAATATTCAAGTCACGATTTTGGAGTAAATGCTTCTAATAGTAATGTTAATGTTTATCCAAGCGCCTATCATAACCCTATGAGATCAGCTATTTGTATAACTAAAGATGGTTCAATAGCTTACTATCGACCAAATCAAAATTTCCAAGTTAATGATGAGGCCACAGGTAAAAAAGTTGATGCTTTTGTATTTTGTTCAAAATCAAACACATCTGATAATAGCTGTAAGTATAATTCAAATGATGATTACAGATATATGATAACACTTGATCGCTTTCAAAACATTAAAGTTTTTAAATATAGTAAGAATAAAAATAAATGGATGAAAATTGATGGTTAAATCAAACAGAGGTATTTCAATAATAGAATCTATGGTTTGTATGGTGGTAATCGGGATTGGATTTATTGCCATAATGCAGCTTTCAGCATTTTCAATTAACTCTATGGATCGAGCAACTGAAAAAAATAAACTTAATTATTTATCTGAAATGGTGATGGAGGATATGATCGGTGATCCTGATAATGTTGCTAGATATGGAAGTTTTATGAAGACGTGCTCTTATAGTCTCAACAATGGTTCAAATCCCTATCAAAAAATGCAAGACAAATGGAGAAATAAACTTGAAGAAAAAAATCAAATTAGAATAAACAATAAAGATAAAAAGATGCCATGTGATAATTCTGATACCAAAAAAACATTTGTTAATTCTGGAGCTAATACATCAGGAAAAGTTAATTTTTTTACTAGAAAAGGTAAACAAAAAAAATACCTAGGAGTTGTAGTTAAATGAAAACTAGAAACTTAGGATTTACTTTAGCAGAAGTTTTGGTATCAATTGTAATTGGTGCTATTAGTATTGCTGCAGCATTTGCATCATATAATTATTTTAACAAATCATATAAATCAGTTTCTCAAAAAGCTGCAATAAATAGCTCAGCAAGAGATGCCCTTACAGTTATAGCAAGAGATTTAAGAAATGCAGGTTATATAGACATAAATTTTACAAGAGATTCACGTCCTGAAATAAAATTAATTAATCTTCGTCAAAAATATTTAGATAATTTAGATAGCCTAGCAGTTTGGTATACAACAGCGCCAAATGATCGGATGAGAGTTTATTATCGTCCAATGAAATATCAAAATAGTAATAAAATGTATCTTGCAAGAGAAGTTGTAATGAACCCAGTGACAGTTGGAACAGTTATATATGACAACATAGAGTTTGTTCCAAATATTGTAGATTTTCAAGTTGTCTTCAAAGATAAGGAAGGAAATGAACTTTATCCTGTCTGTTCTTATTGTGGGCCAGTAGAAAATGCCCAAGGATCAGGAACAATGGTGGGTAGTTATAATTTAGGGCAAGCTAATATGAAAAAGGTTCATAAAGCCGAAATATATTTAACAATTGAATCGGCTAAAGAAGTTTTTAACACTAACCAAGAAACGAGAATTAGAAATCATGAAGGTGCTTATGGAAACGACTTAACATTTAATGATAAATATTATCGTGAAACTTTTTTTGTAAGTGTGCATACAAGAAATTTAGCAAAACACATTGCTATATCAGAACAAACAGGAACTAGTATTGGAGTGTCATCAACTTATAACTAATGAGAAATAGATTTAAACATAGTGAAAAAGGATTTGCTCTTCCATTAGCATTGTTATTATTGGTTGTTATGACAATAATGGGAGCCACCTTAGTTACCATTTCATCTAATGAGCACAATGCTAATAACGATAAAGATAGCAACCAACAGGCATTTTATGCTGCTGAAAGTGGAATTTCTGTTGCTAAGAATTGGATGGTAGGAAATGTTAATAAATTCTCATCTACACCACCAAATGATTTAGATAGTAAGCTTAGATTTTGTAAAGCATCTTTTTTTCCTAATTTAATAAGTTCAAATAATGGATTTCACACTGAAAGAAAATCATTGAATGAAGTAGTCACTGCATCAGGTGTTGAAGCAACAAGATTAAGTAAATATAGTTTTGAATATTTTATAGCCTATACTCCTGGTGGGGATGGGAACAATTCAGCAATTATAAAAAAAACAGGTACAAATAACACGCTGTACACGATTTATTCATGTGGCTGTAATGAATCTAAAGATAAATGTAACGCCCAAAGTAATATTATAATTCCCTTAGAGGCCGTGGTAACCTTAGTTAATTAATGAATAAATTTATAGTTTATATATTTGGATTTTTTCTCTTAGTGCAAGCAAATGCATTAGCTTGTAATTTTAAAATAACAAATTTTGGAAGTCCTAAAGAAAGTATAAAAATTGAAGAACTTGTACCTGTAGTAATGCCTGATCGTTTTGGAGGAGAACAATTAATTATTCCAATGCAGGAGCTTTGTAAGAACGATAAAAGTTTATATGGAACAAGTGTTATTCATTTATATATAGAAAACAAACTTAATAGAATTCAACTTTATAGGCCTAACATGGATGATAGTAAGTTGATGGATTATGCTATGGGTAAATATGGTAGTTTCAATCTTCCTGAGGGGGTTCCAAAATCAAGATGGCGAGGTAGCTATGTTTGGGAATCTGGAAATGATAGTATTGAATACATTAAAACAGATATTCATGATGGTCATGCAGAAATTATAAATATAGTAAATAAACTTTACTCTGTTGGTATGGCAGATTATGATTCAAAGGTGGGGGAATGGCTAGACTCACAACAGTAATCATCTTTTTATTCTTATTTTTATTTAGCTTTCAAGCACAAGCTAAGAGCCCTCCACCAGGGACTGGAACCACAGATATTCCAGCAAACATTTTAATTATGTTGGATAAGTCTGGAAGTATGAGGGATGCATTAGCCAGTAACACAGTAACACAATATCCGATAGACGTTGCAGCAGATAGTTCAGGAAATGTTTATGTTTTGGAGTATGCAAATAATAGAATTAAGGTTTTTGATAGCGCAGGAACATTTCTTAGAAGTTTTGGAGGTTATGGATCTGGTTGTAATCAATGGAAATATGCAAGGCAATTTACAATTTTTAATGATCAAGTTTATTTAGCAGACCTGCAAGGCAATAGAGTTTTAAAGCTTAGTTTAACTGGTCAATGTATTGGTAGTGGTTTCACTTATTTCACTAGACCATTTGGAATTGCTGTTAATAGTAATTATGTTTTTGTCGGAAATTATGGCAATACAATTGAAACACTTGCGACAGGTAACTTAGCTCGAACTGGCTATCAAAATGTTGCTGGTGGTGTCAATTTATCCATCGGTATGTCTTTAAATAGTGCTGGAAATAAACTGATAGTAGCATCTTTTTTTAACCATAAAGTTTTTGAATTTACAGTATCTGGAAATAATCTTACCTATGTTAACGCAGCCGGCACTTCACAATCTTCAGCGAATGGATCTTTCAATAGACCCGTAGACGCAGCTTATGATAGTAGTGGAAATATATATGTTGTAGAACGAGATAATGACAGAATACAAAAATTTAATTCGTCTTTAGTTTACCAAGCAAAACAAGGATCATTTTCTAGAACGTCGGCATTTTATAATCCTTATGGAATGTTTATAGATAGTAGTGATAATATCTATGTTGCAGATTTTACTAATCAGACTACTAGAAAATTTAACACTAGTTTAACTGAAACAGCAACATTTGGAGGAAGATCAGGAACAAAATTGTCTAGTGCTAAGAATGTAATTAAGAAAATAGTTTCTGATACCAATCTAACAGCTGGAGCAAATTTTGGTTTAATGGAATGGAGTTCTAGTGCCAATATAAGAGTTGGAATTACAAATAATGGAGCTCGATTCATTTATTCAAATGTAGATGGTATTAGTGCAAATGGTGGAACCAACCTTGCTAGAGCTATGAGGACTGCAAGAGATTATTTTAGAAGTGGCGTGGTTGATAATTGGGATTTAACCTGTTCTTTAAATTTTCTAATAGTAATAAGTGATGGATATTGGCAATCAAACAACCAAGTAGTTACTGTTGCTAATCAAATGAGAAATGTAGATAACATTCAAACTTTTGCTGTAGGTTATGCTTTAGGTGGATCTAATAGTAATTATTCTGCATTAGCAACTGCTGGAGGAACTACAAACCCTCTTTATGCAGAAAATGAAACAGAACTGCTTGCAAAAATAACAGATGCAATCAAACAAGCTATCTCAGGTCGACTAACCTTTACTACTCCTGCAGTAATGTCAGATGTAAGTAGGAATAATTTTGTCTATCAATCGACATTTGAATATGAAACAGACAAACAATGGAAAGGAAGTTTGAAAAAGTATCAATTAAATACTGATGGTACTTTTGGTTCAGTTCTGTGGGATGCAGCAGATAAATTAAATTCTAAAACCTCATCTACAAGAAATATATGGACTTCAGTAATTGGTACTGGCTATAATAATTTTACAACAGCTAACAGAGATCTTTTAAAATCAAAAATGTTTCCTAATATAACACCAACAGATACCGAAGTTGATAATTTAATAAACTTTATTAGAGGTATAGATACTTATGATCAAGATGCAGATAATAATAAAACAGAGACTATACATAAGCTTGCAGATATTTATCATTCTGATTTAATTGTAGTTGCAAATCCAGAAGCATCAGCAGTTGATGATAATACATCTAATTTTCAAAAAAAAGACTCATATTATAGACTGCAGAATAATTATAATAATTTTAAAAGTGGAGCAACTTGTGGGGGACCATGTGCTAATAGAGCAGAAATTATTTATGCAGGAGCCAATAATGGTATCCTTCATGCATTTAAAGCATCAGATGGCGAAGAGTTGTGGGGATATATTCCACCAAATGTTTTAGGTGTCCTCGAAAAAATCCCATCTAGCAAGGCTAATTCGACAAATGCTATTTATGGTATAGATGGTTCTCCAGTCGCTAAAGATATTTATTTTGATGATACTCCAAATGACGGCAAAGATAATCCAAGATGGCGAACAATTCTTTTAAGTGGGCTTGGTGCAGGAGGAAAAGGTATGTTTGCACTCGATGTCACAGATCCAAATAGTCCCACTCATTTATTTGCTTTTAACAATGATGAAACTAATAAATTTGTTGAACATTGGGATGTCAATGCGAGTAAATTTGAATTTGGTTATGTAGGTGGAAATATTACTCCAGAATATGATTATAGAAAGTTAGGAGAAACCTGGTCAACTCCAAGAATTATTAGAATTAAAGTTGATGGTAAGGATAGATGGGTAGCAGTGTTTGGTGGAGGATACAATGGTGGCGTTAATCCTAATGTTGGCTCTGCTGTATTTGTAATAGATTTAGAAAATGAAGGAAAAGTATTAAAAGTAATTGATATAAAAGATGAGGCTGCTTCTGATATAGCTAATTCATTGCCTGCAGATTTAAGTGTCATTACCGCAGATGGTACTAATAAAGCAAATTATAATGGAGCATTAATTTATGCAACGGACTTAGAGGGTAAAATAACTAAAATTGATTTAACAGAGGACTTTGTTACAGATACTGATCAAAATAGCTCTACCTATAATTCAATTATACGTTCAGATGCATCAGATAAAGAAATACATCAAACTACTTTGTTTACAGCTGAAGCTACCTCTGCAAATGGAAGGAATATTTTTACAAGACCAGAGGTTACAATTAACAGTGATAACAATTTATGGTTATATTTTGGAACTGGAAACACCCAAAAGCTTCAAGCACAATCAAGTCAGATACAAAATAGAATTTATGGTATAAAAGATGTGAACTTTCCAAATTTTGTAGAGGTTAATCCAACCGGTAATGTTTCAATGTGTAAAACAGCACCTACATGTCCATCTGGGACTGATTTAGGCTGGTATGTTAACCTTAATAACGCAAAAAAATTAACTGCTGAACCAACAGTTGATAGAGATAGGGTATATTTCCCGTTATACGAGCCAAGTGCTACAAACAACAGATGTGGGATAGGTAATGCTTATTTCACTGCCTATGATACAAAGTGTGGTAATTCATTACTTAATGTGAATATGGGTAAAGGAGTGCTCTCAAAAGTTGTAAAACAGGGTGATAACCTATATATTGGTCTAGCTGGAGAAGCTAAAGGTAATATTGATGGATTTACAGCAAAAGATAACCTAATTACTGGTAAATCTGATGCAGATGAAATTTCAGGAGCAGTTCAGCTTGAAAGTTGGAAAGAAAATTATTAAAATAAAAAAAGTCTAACACAAATACTATTTACTCTAACACAAATTAGGTAAATTACTAAAAGTGTTGATTTATATGATATTTTTCATATTTTTAAATATATCATAAAATAAGCTAACTCTAACACAATTTTAATATTTATTTTGTGTTAGAATAAACAGAATTTACTAAAATTATTTAAAGAAATTACTTTTTATTTATTTTATATAAAAAACATTGATTTTATTGACTATTTTTACATTTTTTTAATAAATAGCCTACTTTGAGCACTAAATTTTGATTAAGTTATATACAATATGTTAGTTTGTGTTAGAGATGTGTTAGAGATTCGTTTTTTTGTGTTAGAGAAAAAGCTTATTTTTATAAAATTATGATTGATGAAAAAGATAATAATAATTTAGACAATCAGTTGGAAGAAAATACTGAAAAGGAAAGCACTATTGAGGAAAATCAACTTCAAGGTGAAAATAGTCCTAGTGATCCACAAATGACTGATAATCAAGAAGAAATACAATCCAAAGTTGATAAAAAGAGTGAGCACGAGGTAATTCACAAGAAAGATGGCCGTTTACATATATATATAAGACAAGACAAGTATAAGGGTGAGTTAAAATCAAAAAATTGGGTCGGAAGACTATATATTGACGGTAAACAAAAGATCTCTTCATCAGGAACACCCAATCTTGAAGAAGCAATTCCAATATTGGAGAAGTGGTTTGATGATCTCCAACTTGAAAAAAATGAGAATATTTTAGCCAAAGAGCAAGTTATTGAACAAATTCAAGAAAAAAATCCTAAAATTGACGAAGTTACTCCTACCCCAACAATTACTAAAGAAAATAACGAAGCTGTTAGCCCAGTTGCTGGTTCAGATATGTCCAATGAGACTATGCAGGAACCTGCAAAAGGCGTAACAATAAGTATGTTGGATAAATTAAAAAATTTTAAATTCTCCAAAGCCAAAAGTAATAACTCAACCAGTGAAGGGGCAGCTGGAGATAACAAAAATCTAAAAACTAAAGCAAATAATATAAAAAAAGTTTTTCAAAACTTCTTTCAATCTAAAGTTAGTAAATTAAGTGTTGCAGGTGAAGAAATAGCAGGTTTGGATATGACAAGAGAAGCTATTAGAGTTGCTCAAGTCTCTCAAGACAAAGATGAAAAGTGGATATTAGATAAATTTTCTTATCGTATATTGGATCAAGAAAAAGTTAGTGAAAATATTTTAGAACACAAAGATTATTTAGCTGAAGAAATTGAATTAGCTATGGCTAATGCAAAAATTACTTCAAAGAATATTGCATTATCCATTCCGGTTACAAGTGCAATTATTAGAGTAGTTACCAGCCCACTAATGACAGATGAAGAATTCCAAAAAGCAATTGAAACAGATTCACTTTGGGAAAACCTTGTTCAGCTTACAGATAACTTAAATGATTATTCAATTTTTCATCAAATTATAAATAGAAATTCTAAAACTAATACAATGGAAATTTTATTTGTTGCTTCAAAACTGGCCGACGTAAATGCTTATTCATCTATTGCTAAAAAAGCTGGACTTAATCCAGTTATTATGGATGTTCGTTGTTTTACCTTAAAGAATGCACATGATAATACAAAATTTAAATCTATTACAGATAAAGGAAATTCAGCTATTTTAGAATTAGGAATTGATGAAAATTATATAATGATTATTCATAATAATATTCCTGTAATTACTGATATATTTTTAAGACCTCAAGAAAAAGAACATATTAAAGATATAAAAAGTGAACAACTTTCAACTGAGGCAGACGCAGTTATTAGAAGATATGCGATGCAAGTTAAACAAGCGATAACTGACTATGAAAGTAAATATGAAAATAAAATTACATCTATTCAAGTAGTCTCCAGCTTAAAAAATATTTCATTTATACTTCCAGCATTTAAAAAGAATTTACCAACAACAGGCTTTATTAATTTTGATCCCCTGCAAAGTATAAGCATACCCTCATATAATAGTGAAAAAATAGCTGGTGATAACAATTCACCATTATCTTCAGTACTTGGTTTAGCTTACAGAAAATTGGATGTATTTGGTTATTACAAATTTGTAACTGCTGTTAAGAATATTAACTTATTACCTAATAGAGATGCTGTCCGTCAGCAAAATAAACTAAAATTCTTATCAGGTTTTGCTTTTAAGGGTGCCGTAGGTGCAATTGCAGGTATTTACTTGATATTAACGGTCTTTTCATTCTTTCAAATTAGTAACAATAAAGACAAATTATTAGAATTTGATCAAGTGCAATTAGAATTTGATAAAAATAATATTCAATTTTCAAAATTAGCAAAAAAAAGAAAAGAAATGCAGCGAGCATTAGATCTTGGAAAATTAGTTAATTCAAATCAGGCAAGATCTTACAGATCATTAGCACAAGTTACGAGAAGTGTTCCTCAAAGAGTACAATTTACGAAAATGACTTTCGATGGAAAAGATAGTTTGATTATAGAAGGGGTTGCTTTTTCAGATCAAGATATTTTGAATTTTATTTCAAATTTAAATGCAAAATCATTAATTGAACAGGCATCTTTAGCTGCAATGAAAAATAAAACTGGGGACCAAGCATCAGGAAATAATAATAAAAAGGGATTTACAATTAATTGTAAATTGAAATTGATATAATGGATTTAGCAAGTTTAAAAGATTTAGATCTAAATGATATAATTACAAAGCTTAAAAGTGGTGCTTTGGCTGATAAAAAAACACTAATTAAATTTGGTGTTAGTTTTGTTGCTATATTAATTTTCTTAATAGGTTATTATGCTTTTGTGTCTCCAGTAGTAAATCAACAAAAAGAGCAGATTAGCTTGATGAACGAAAATAAAATTAAGATTGAAGAATTTAAAAATAATATTGGTACTTTAACAGCAGCTGTTAAAGCATTAGAGCCTGACTATGCTAAAAATAGTAAACTTTTTCACAGCAAAAAAGAAGTTGAAGACCTTTACCAAAACATAAGTAAATTTGCATTGATTAATGGTTTATCAATAACTAATCTTAAAAAAGGGAACCCCAAGGGTGTTGCTGGAGTACAGGGTCAAAGCACAGAACAAACAACAGAAAATCAAGATGGCCAAAATGTAATGTATTATACAATTCCTGTTGAGTACGAAATTCAAGGAAATTTTTTAAGTTATCTTAAGTTTAGAAGGGCATTATCAAAATCTCAAAAAGTTATTAATTTTGATAAGGAGGAAATTACAACGATAGCTGAAATTCAAGGACAAATTTTATCAAAAGGCACTATTTCAATTGTGGGGTTACCAAATGAATATAAATAATAAAAAAATATTAATCTTTTTAATGACAATTATGCTTTGTCAATTTCAAATGATAAGTTTAAAAGCAGATGAACATTCTTCTATAGATGATGAGGAGTTGCCAGCAATTGATCCTTTTGCAGGAGGAGTTGGCTCCACAAACCAGGTAAGTGAAACAGATACTCAGTTAAGCTCAAATAATGGGCTTTTAAATAATATGAGATTGGTCGGAACAATTATTGGTGCAAACAATAAAATAGCAGTTTTTTCAGCTGCTGATGGAGGGGCTTATAAGTATGAGGAAAATCAAGCCATCACAGATACCACAACAATTAGAGATATTTATACAGACGTAGTAATTGTTGAAGATGGAGAAAACAATTTTTTTGAAGTTTATATGGACAATATAATTAAACCGAGTGAAGGGTAACAAGTGAATAGATATTTTAAAATTTTAATAACACTATCATTTATTGTTTTGTTACAGTCCTGTGCAACAACAGGCAAAAATCCTAAATCAGTTCACGGTGATAAACCCTTAATCGATACAGCTAAAATTATTGTTGAAGGTCGTGAGGACATGGACAAAAAAATTATTGATGGTCCTAAGCCTTATGACACAAGCATACCAAGAGAAGATAAACGTAAAACAATAACAACTGAAAATGTTAAAAATTACGTTTATATTTCAGATGAATACACCAATCTTAAACAAATGATTGATATCAATTTTCAAGGGCTAGATTTTAAATATGTGATGTCATTGATGGCGGATATAGCGGATATAAATATTTTAGTAGGAGATGAAGTAAGTGGTACAGTAAATGCTAAAATTGATAATGTGGGTTGGGATGTTGCATTTCAAACTTTGTTAGATATGAAAACATTAGTAGCTGATGTTGATACTAACAATGGAATTATAAGAGTTCATACTCCTGAAAAATTAACCGCACAAGAAACTGCAAAATCTGCAAGGGCGGAAGTGTTAAAGAAAAAAATTCAATTAGAAGAGTCTGTTGAGCCGATCTTAGCTGAAATATTTAGATTGTATTATATTAGTCCCACACAGGCTAAAACCACGTTGGAGGCTTTATTTGCAACACAAGGTGCAGAGGGCACTAACACTATGTCTAATCTTTCAATTACAGTAGAGAATACTACTAGATCAATAATTGTTAGAGGCCACGAACCAGACCTTGATACTATCGATGCAGTAATAAGAGAGATAGATGTAAAAACTAAACAAGTTTTAATTGAAGCATTTATAATTGATGCAACTTCTACTTTTGCAAAGGCATTAGGAGCTAGAGTTGGAGCGATGAGTGTAAGTGAAAGAGGTGTTAAGGGAACAACTACTATTTCAGGAATGACATCTGGAGGAAATGCAGCAACAACCGCAGGAGATATAGCTTTAGGGTCTGCGGCAGGAACCATTTCAAATCAAGGAATTTCTGGGACAAGTGGAATAGGAATACTTAAACAAATTGGAGCGCGTGCTCTTAAGGTTGAAATTGAAGCTTTAGAATCTTTAGGTTTAAGTAAAACACTATCTCAACCAAGTGTGTTTACGTTAAATAATCAGGAAGCAACAATTACCCAAGGAACACAGATTGCTTACCAAACAACAGCAGATGGAACAACAACTACTGAATTCAAAGAAGCTGCATTATCATTAACAGTTACTCCTAGTATTATAGGGGATGGAAATGTATTATTAGATATTCAAGTAAATAATGATTCTCCGGTAACAGTTGCTGGATCTGACGAACCAGGAATTAAAACTAATTCAATTGTCACAAAACTTTTAGTTAGTGATGGTGATATAGTTGTAATTGGGGGCATTAAAAAAAACACCACAAATAATACGAATAGCAAAACTCCCGGGGTAAGCAAAGTACCTGTTATTGGCAATCTGTTTAAAAGTAAAAATAATAGTGATGAATTAGTGGAGTTATTAATTTTTATTGCACCTAGAGTGATTGAGTAAGATGAGCAAAACTAAATTAGATGCCACTAGTGAACAAAACATTTTAAATATGTTAATGGAGAGCTCATCCATTTCAACTGAGCAAATGTCTAAGATTAATGCCACCAGCCAAGAAATAGGTAAAACAAAATTAGAAACTGCTTTTGAATTAAATTTTACTGATGAAGACAAGATAGTAAAAATTTTATCAACAAGTTATTCTATGGATATTATAGATTTAAAAAAAACTGTAATTGATCCAAAAATTAAAAAAATTATTGATATGAGATATATTCAAGATAATTCACTTGTTCCATTTCAAATGGGTGGTGGAGTTTTAAAAATTGCAATAGCAGATGCATCAAAATTAAGTTTGATGAAAAATTTAAAAACAATGACAAAGATGGAGCCAGAATTATATGCTGCATCCATAAGTAATTTAAATTCTTTTATTGAAAGATTTACGAAAAGTGAAACACAAAAAATATCTGATGCAAATGTAAAAGTTGAAAAGCTTGAAAAAACTGATGATGAATTAGTTGAGGTTGGCTCAGAAGTAATTGTTTTTGGAAATAAACTAATTACTGAAGCGATCAATTTGGGAGCAAGTGATATTCATATAGAATCTTTTAGAGATAGTGCACAAACAAGATTTAGAGTAGATGGCATTTTAAAAGTGATGGATAAATATTCAAAGTTTTTACATGAAAACTATGATGCGGTTATTGCAAGAATTAAAATAATTAGTAAATTAGATATAGCAGAACGAAGAGTTCCTCAAGATGGTGCCTCAACATTTAAATCCGATACAAAAGAAATTGATTTAAGGGTTTCGGTTTTACCAACAAAAAATAAAGAACGTGTTGTAATGCGTATATTAAATAAAGATGCAGGAGACAAAGCTTTGGCTGACCTTGGATTTGAAGCTAAAGATTTAGAAAAATTAACTAAAGCTATTTCATCACCTCAAGGGATGGTGCTTGTTACTGGTCCAACAGGTAGTGGTAAAACAACAACTCTTTATAGTGTTTTAAAACATATTAATAAGCCAGGTATGAACATTTTAACAGCAGAGGATCCTGTTGAATATGAAATGGAAGGAATTGGCCAGGTACAAGTTAAGGAGGCAATTGGTTACACTTTTGAGGAGGCACTAAGATCTTTCTTGCGTCAAGACCCAGAGGTGATTTTGGTTGGAGAGATCAGGGACAAAGCTACAGTAGATATTGCATTGAAAGCTGCTTTAACTGGCCACTTAGTATTTAGCACACTTCACACTAATGATGCCCCAAGTTCTATAACTCGTTTATTAAATATGGGAACGCCAAACTATTTAATATCTGCAGCTTTAACGCTTATTATGGCACAACGTTTAGCCCGAAAAACCTGCTTAGATTGCCGTGTAATTGACGAAAATATTACTCCAAAACTATTAAATTCAATTGGATTTTTACCCGAACAATCTGCAAGAGCTAAAATTTATAAAGGTGGTGGCTGTGCTGAATGTAGTGGCTCAGGGTACAAGGGAAGAATGGGAATTTATGAAATTCTTGAAATTGAAAATGAATTAAAAGCAGGGATTTTATCAAACCTTCAACAAAATGAATTAAATGCGATAGCCAAAAAAAATGGCTTTAGGACCATGCAAGATATGGGGCAAGAAATGTTATTAAGTGGTGATCTTTCATTTGCAGAATATGAAAGAGTATTACAATCTAACTAATGTTAAATTTTGAATATAAAGGAATAGCTCTCGGCAAATATGTAGAGGGAGAAATTGAAGCCCTAAATAATGCAGAGGCTGCTCATAAACTTAAAGACAAAAAAGTTATTATCACAAAATTAAAAGAAACTAAAAAGAAAAAAGAAGTTAGCAAAAAAGAAAAAACATCTTTTAGTTTTGGCACTGGAATAAAACCACAAGAGATTTTAATTTTTTGTAAGCAGTTTGCAACCATGCTTAGAGCTGGACTGCCTGTTTTAAATACTCTTGATATGTTAGAGGGTCAAACATCAAGACCTCCTATGAAAAAAGTTATTTCAACTATTAAAAAAGACTTAGAGTCTGGAAATGCACTGTCAAAATGTTTTGAAAAACACTCAAAGATTTTTGATACAGTTGTTGTTAATTTAATCAAAGCTGGGGAGGCCAGTGGTAAGCTTGACACTTTTTTACAAAAAATAGTCACCAATCTTGAAAAAAGAGAAAAAATTAAATCTCAAATCAAAAGTGCTTTATTTTATCCAGGTGTTTTATTTTCAGTTGCAATTTTAGTTACAGTTTTTATGTTAATGAACGTTGTACCAACTTTTGTAAATATGTATGAAGGCATGGGTATGGCAGATGACCTACCAACGCCAACAGCTGTTATTATGTCTATGAGTGAATTTGTTCGTTCTTCTGGTGGATTTTTTTTACTTATGTTTATTATATCTTTTGTATTTGGTTTTAAATTTTTAATTAAAAAAAATTATGAAGTAAGAAAAAATTGGCATCGTATTATGATGAAGCTTCCAATTTTCGGAAATTTAATTCAAAAATCTATTTTAGCAAAAGTATCTTTAGTTTTAGGAAACCTTAACCAAGCAGGGGTTGATTTAATTGAGAGCATAGATATTGCAAAATCAGTAACTGACAATGTAATTGTTGTTGAGGCATTAGAAAGAATTAAGAAGGGAGTTTTTTCAGGAGAAACTTTAACGGACTTATTTAATAAAGAAAAAATATTTCCTCCAACTTTTAGTCAATTAATCTCAGTTGGTGAACAAACAGGTAGTTTGGATGAAATGTTTGGTTCAGTTGCGCTTTATTATGAAGAAGAGTTTGATGTAGCAGTTGCAAACCTTGCAAGCTTAATTGAGCCCATAATGATCGTATTTATGGGTATCACCATTGGTGGTCTAATGTTAGCCATGTATGCGCCTATATTCAATGTTGGAGCAATAATTGGGTGATTATTAGTAATCTGACAAGGATAAAATCAATTGACCTTTTTAAATATAACCTTCATAATAAATCTAAATATTAAACACTAAAGAGGATTTAATGAAAAAAATTAAAAATAAAGGTTTTACACTAATTGAATTATTAGTGGTTGTAGCAATTATAGGAATTTTAGCAGCAGTAGGTGTTGTTGCTTATAACGGTTACACAGCAGCTGCAAAAGTTAATGCGACAAAAACAATTCATGCACAAACAGTTAAGTATATGGCAGCAGAGTCTCAAAAATGTAGTTTGGGAGAATCATCATATGCTGGTACTCAGACGTGTCCAGTAACAGCAGCTAAAATTGTAACTGGAACGATTGCACAGCTGACGGATAAAAATCCACATGATACTACAGCAGAATCGGTTAGAGAAGGAACTACCTATGTGTTAGGTTATGTTCAAATTAAAGCTTCAGGCACAAACGTTATAGTAAAAACTTGTACGAAAACTGGTTGTGCAACTGCCGATCAAATAACATCAACCGTAGCAACTCAATAAATAATATTTTAAAATTAGGTACTACAGCCAAGGGTTTACTTTAAAAAAACTCTTGGTTGTGGTTGCTAGTTAATGCCCACTATGAGCGTATTATCATAATAATTAAAAATAGTTTATAGTATAATAATTTAATTATGGAAATCGTTACTGCTTTACTATTATTTTTAAACGGAAGTATGATCGAGCATGTTTATAAGGCTGATCTAAAATCGTGTAATGAGTCAAAAATAATGGCAGAAAGTGTAGTTAACTCTAACAGTGTTGTTTTTGTATGTAAAAAAGTTAAAGCAAAAGTGACTATTGACGAAGGAACTAATACGAAAAAAATCGTTAAAGTTTTAGATGATAAAATTTTTACTGGATCAGGTACGGCTTTTTTTATATCTGATAAAGGTCATATGATTACTAACCATCATGTGGTTAATTATTGTAACATTACCAAAGTCAGTTATTTTGGTAAGACAGGAACTGCTAAAATATTAGCTTACGATAGAGTAAATGATCTTGCACTTCTTGAAACAGATATAATACCAAAAGACAAATTTGATATTTCAAATAGAGATCCAAAATTATTAGATGATATTTATGTTGCAGGTTATCCTTTTGGCAAAGCAGTAAGCTCTTCTGTTAAGGTTACCAAAGGAGTTGTTAGTGCACTTGCTGGTTCACAAGATAATTATGCATTAGTTCAAATTGATGCAGCAATTCAGCCAGGTAATAGTGGAGGCCCAATTGTTAACACTAGTGGTGATGTAGTTGGAGTTGCAGTAGCCAAACTAGATTTTAAAGATGCAATGGAGTCTTATGGAGTTATTCCAGAAAATACAAATTTTGGGATAAAATCATCTATTCTTAAAAATTTTACTTCAGCTAATAGTATAAAAAATTCTGAAGAAGAGCCAAAGGAAATTTCGACAGAAGTACTTGGAGAAAAAATACAAAATGCAACTGCTTATGTGGGTTGCTGGACAGCAGAAACAAAAATAGCAGCCATGAAAACAGTAAAAACTGTTTTTGGTCAACCCCGTTTAGCATTCGATTTCGCGTGTTATAATAGTTGTAAAGAACGAAACCCAGATGGTATCTGTCAGCAGCAATGTGCATTAAATTAATCAAAACTCAAATACTTTTTAGTAACAAAAAAAATTCAAAAGGTTTTACACTAATTGAGCTCCTAGTAGTTGTGGCTATTATTGGAATTCTTTCTGCAGTAGGAGTTGTGTCTTATAGCGGATACAAAACTTCAGCAGAAAAAAAACAAGCTGAAATTACACTAAACTCTATTTATTTAGCTGAGCAAGAATATAAATCTAATAACGGAGAATATTATATTAGTACATCGCAATCAAATATAGTTACCAACTTATTTGATGGTGTAGATGATTTAGATGGACAAGCATACACCTTTAAAACAACAGCTGCAGACACTCTTACTATTATTGCAACTAAAATTAGTGACACAAGCTGTACAATAAAAATAACTCAAACAAAAAAAAAACCAGTTGCCAGTAGCAGTTGCTAGTTATCGATTATAAAAGTAATTTAAATTTGTTTGAATTCTGCTTATATTTTGACTTGCTTGAAGTCCATTTCGTGACATTAAAAAAATATTATTTTTGATTAAAATTATTTTTTCTTAAAATAAAAACAAAAATTAAAGAAGTTGTCATCATAATTAAAGCATAAGCTGCAGTTGGCACCATATAAACGACACTATCAAATAACTGAGTGCCAACAAAAACTGCTAAAGTTCCATTTTGCAAACCACACTCTAGAGAGATAGCTCTTTGTTGAGCTTCACCTGATGCAAAAAATTTAGCAACATAAAATCCTATAATCATCATAGTTACATTTAATATTAAGGCTATTAAACCTGCTCGTGCTAAAAAGCTCACGATATTGTCCCATTCTTCAATATATATCGCAGCAAAAACAGTTAAAAATAATATTATGGAAATTCTTTGAAGCATTTTTAAATTTCTTATTACCAAATCTCCAGTTAAACGTCTGATAATCATTCCAACTATTACTGGAACAGTAACTACAAAAAACATTTTTAAAGATATTCCTATCATTGATATTTCTTTAGCAACGTAGGAGATTTCAAATAAGCCGATAGTAGTGAAAATTATAAATGGAACAGAAATTATACTTAATAAACTCATAAATGCTGTTAGTGATATTGAAAGCGCCACATCACCATCTGCAAATTTTGTAAGGACATTTGAGGTTACACCTCCAGGAGCTGCCGCAATTAACATCACTCCTAAAGCCATTTCAGTCGGAACTTTTAAAATAATAATAAGTAGATAAGCAACAATTGGTAAAACAAATAACTGACAAATAAAACCAATAAAAAAATCTTTAGGATTTTTGATTACTCTTGAAAAATCACTTACTGTTAAAGAGGCTCCTAAGCATAGCATAATAATAGCTAAAGCAATTGGGGCTATTGATGTTACTATGCCCATATTAATTTATTTTTTGGATTAACTTTAATTTGATTAGAGACTCTGTATAATAAATTACTTAAAGAAAGCATATTTTTATCCTGTAAGCTAGAAATTACTTTGTATTGCTTACTTTGTGGACTTAAACCAAAAGTATAAAGCTTTTTTTCATCAATCATCAAAAAATTATTTTTAACTAAAAATTTTAATTTTCTAACAACCGTTGCTCTTGGAATTCCTGATATATCAGCAATAGAAAATGCATTAATACCTGTATGATCAGATTTTTTTAATTCTTTAAGATATTTTTTTCTATTTAAATTTTTATTTTTAAAAGTTTTATTTTGAACAGTATTAATTAGTACAATAAATGCTACACATATCGTTTCTAAATCTTGAGTTTTGGTATATGTTTTCCAACTATTAGTAAAAGAGAATATAAACTTATAAAATTGATACCAACAAAAAGAAAAGCTTTCTTTAATTGATTTTGAAATATTATCTACACCAAAAGTTTTATCAGTTTTATTTTCACTTTTTAATATTTCATTAAATTTAAAAACTAAAATACTAAGATTTTTTAGAGTTTTGTCAGCTTTAGCTATTATAAATGCTGATCTATCTACAAAGATTTTTTTTCCATT
>Ga0206124_10000318_pt1 | contig 38663 bp, 33 predicted proteins | sample Helgoland_Spring_3_FD_148671 | JGI IMG/M metagenome (GOLD analysis project Ga0206124, IMG submission 148671) | Pelagic subsurface seawater microbial communities from Kabeltonne, Helgoland, North Sea - Helgoland_Spring_Bloom_20160321_2 | ecosystem: Environmental > Aquatic > Marine > Epipelagic ... | reverse complement strand
AACAGTGAGGTGCATACAGTACTAGAGGATGCAGTGGTTGCTGCAGGTTTGGTAGAGGCGTTGAGTGGCGAAGGTCCTTTCACGGTGTTTGCTCCAACGGATGATGCATTCACCGCATTGCTGGCAGCCCTTGGTTTTACGGCTGAAGAACTGTTGGCTTACCCAGGTTTGACAGACGTTTTGCTCTATCACGTAGTGGGAGCTCAAGCGTTGTCAACCGATTTGTCGGATGATCAAGAAATCACCACCTTGTTAGATGAAGACGTTCAGGTTACCATAACAGCGGACGGAGTGTTCATCAACCAAGCGCAGGTTATCGTAGCTGATTTGGAAGCGGATAATGGCGTGGTTCACGTCATTGATGCGGTATTGGTTCCTGAGATGGACGAGTTGCCGGAGACAGTAGTAGACATCATTGTCGAAAGCGAAGTGCACACACTCCTCGAATTGGCGGTAGGCGCAGCGGGTCTAGTGGACGCATTGAGCGGTGAAGGTCCTTTCACAGTTTTCGCACCAACTGACGATGCTGTTGTGGCATTGACAGAAGCGTTGGGCATTACAGCGGATGATTTGCTTGCTTTGCCAAACCTCGGCGAGATTCTCCAATACCATGTTGTAGCAGGAGAGGCCTACTCGGATGACTTGGAGGATGGTCAGATGATCACGACGCTGTTGGGTCAAGACGTTACTGTCAGCATCGACGATGCAGGCGTCATGATCAACGAGGCAATGGTCATCATTGCTGATTTGGAAGCTGAAAATGGAGTGGTCCACGTAATTGACGCGGTTCTCGTCCCAACGGCAACCAACGTTTTGGAAACGACAATGATCGACTTTAACGTTTATCCTAATCCAACCAATACTGGCGTTTTGAACGTACAAGGTGGATGGGACGCTAATGCAACAGTCCAAATCTGGAATGCTGCAGGGCAATTGGTCCGCTCGGACCAAGCGACTCAAAACCAGCACGTGGTGTCCACGGAAGGTTTGAGCGCTGGTTTGTATACCGTACGCGTGCTTTCGGGCGCGAGCAGTGGTCAAAAGATGTTTTTGGTTGATTGATTCTCAGACCGATTAACTGCAAAGCGGGCTGTCCTCAATGGACGGCCCGCTTTTTTATTGCCCGAAAAAGAAGGAGGAAGGCTCAATTCAAAACGTCACGGAGGGCATCCTTAAGCGTTGGATACGCGAATTCAAACCCGGTCGAAACAATCCGGCTGGAGTCCATCCGGTGAGAAGCGAGTAAGATCCCACTCATTTCACCAAAGACGAGTCGAAGCACGAACGCTGGCACCTTGGGAGCCCAGAAAGGCCGTGACATGACGCGTGCAATAGATTGCGACATTTCGAGATTGGACACGGGATGAGGTGATGTGGCGTTGAACGCACCTGCACAAGCCTTCTGTTCGATGGCCCAATCCAGCATGCGCACAATATCTGTGATGTGTATCCATGATTGCCAATGCTTTCCGCTGCCAATGGCTGATCCGAGGCCCGCTTTGAATAGCGGTTTGAGGCGTCCCAAAAAGCCACCCTCGCGGGCGAGTACCAAACCGATTCTGAGCGAAACGGTCCGCATGCCAATGGCTCGAAATCCATCGAGTGCGGATTCCCACGCCTCTGTCACATCGCCAATGAACCCTTCGGCACGTCCGGCGTGCTCTGATTGCGTTTCAAAGGAACTCGCATACCAGCCTACGGCACTTGCGCTAACAATGCACTTGGGTCGCGCGGCCTCAGGCAAGCCTTTTAACGCCTCGAGAATGACTCGGGCCGATTTGACACGGCTATCGATGATGGTTTGTTTGTATTCCGCAGACCAACGTTGTGCAATGGGAGCGCCTGCCAAATGGATGATGGCGTGAACGCCTTCGATTGCTGCGATGGGTATTTCCCCTTGTTCAGGGTTCCACTTGAAATATTGGACGTTGGTGGCATCCGATGGTCTTTCCTTCCTGCTGAGTATGCGCAAGGCATATCCTTTTTCTGAAAAAAAGCGAATCGCCTCGCGTCCAATGAGACCTGTCCCACCCGTGATTGCAATTGACTTTTGGCCCATAATGCAACAACCAGCGCCATATGCAAGTTGTTTCATTGGGGTTGATTAAAAATCCGTACCTTCAATTATGCAGAAATGCTGAAAAAAGAATGAGAATGAGAAAAGTGATCCTTTCAACCAACAACTGTGCGCATTACGCGATGGGGCTGTTCATTCTGAATTTTGCTTTTGCTGGGTCATCCGCAGCACAAGCACCTTGTATCAATGGAATGGTTGACGGCTTCCCATGCGAGCGCATGGAGCTCATGTCTCAGATGTCCAATGAAGAGCTGATGGGAACGGGTTCCAATGATGTTTGGGGTTGGGCAGATCCAGTTACAGGCGTGGAATATGCCTTGGTTGGCGAAAAAGAGGGATTGGCTATCGTGGATATGGCCGATCCTCTAAATCCATTTTTAGCCGCCTTCATGAACACACAATCCAGCAGCAGCACGTGGCGCGACATGAAAGTTTATGCCGATCATGTCTACGTTGTGTCGGAAGCGAATTCCCACGGATTGCAAGTCTTGGATTTGAATCAATTGCGCGATTTGACCGAATTCCCGGCGATTTTGACGCCTTCAAAGCATGTTGATGTGTTCTCGGATGCTCACAATGTGGTCATCAATGAAGATGCCGCGATGCTTTTCGCGGTGGGAACCAATCTTGCTGGGGGTGGCCTGGTTGCTTTCGATATCAGCGACCCGGATGATCCCATCTTGGTTGGGGACTATAGCGAAGCAGGTTATACACACGATGCTCAAGCGGTGATCTACAACGGTCCAGACGAATCGTACCAGGGTCAATCTCTCGTGTTCGCCGCCAATGCGAATAAACTGGCCATTGTGGATGCGACGGATCCGACTGATATTTTTTCGATTAGCATCGCCAATTATGATTACTCGTACACCCACCAATGCTGGTTGACGGAGGACCATCGCTATTTGATTTTGGGTGATGAAACGGATGAACAGAATCAGGGGATCAATACCCGCACCTTGATTTGGGACGTCCAAGATTTGGACGAACCCGTGCTCATCGGCGAACATTTTTCGGATGGAACAGCGATTGATCACAATCAGTATGTAGTGGGGAATCTCTTGTTTCAGGCCAACTATGCTGCGGGCTTGCGCATGTTATCGCTTTCAGATGTTGCAGAAGGTGAGCTAACGGAAATTGGATTTTTTGATGTTTACCCCGAAGACGATGCGCCCGTTTTCACCAACGGTTCGTGGTCCACTTATCCCTATTTTGAATCAGGTTATGTGGTGGTTACTTCTCGCTTGGAGGGCATTTCAATCGTTCGACCCAAATTCATGGAGGTGACGCCAGTTGCCCCGGAAGTTTGTGTGGATGAATTGATGGCCATTCAATTGACTGTGCTGGAAGGGTTGCTTCCACCCTTTGATTTGGCCATCTCGGGGCTGCCTGCGGGATTGGAAGTCGAAGGATTTCAAGCCAATATGGAGGGGCCTGGTTCCTTTGCGTTTACGATTTCGGGACTCGAAAATGCCGGAACCGAGGTGTCATTTTCAATTGTTCTCACTTCGGCTTTGAATGTCGTTTCAGAACCGATTCAATTCCAGGTGGATTTGGGATCCACTTGGTATGCTGATGCAGATGGAGACGGTTATGGGAATGGCGAAGTATCGCTCCAAACGTGTGGCTCTCCCACCGGTTATGTTCAGAATACAGGCGATTGCAATGACGGGAATGCCTTGGTTTATGAAGGAGCAGGGGGCACCGGTCAAGGACTGGACAACAATTGCAATGGTCAAATCGAACCCGACGAAGAAGGGGGCTGTCCCGGAGACTTCAACGGAGATGGAATGATTTCCGTTGCAGATTTACTCGTTCTGCTTGGTGATTTTGGTTGCACGGTCAATTGCACCGCTGATTTGGATGGCAATGGCGTCGTAAACGTCGGAGACTTGCTCGGGTTTTTGGGCGTTTTCGGCGAAGAGTGCCTCTGATTCCGACTATGTGCTTGGATTGTTTCGGTTGACTTGCTGTTCAACCATACGAGCGTAGACCCCGTTTGCTTGAGCGAGTGCCTCAGGCGTGCCTTCTTCAATCAGTTTGCCTTGGTCCAGTACCACGACATGGTCGGCGCCCCGGATGCTTGAAATCCGATGCGAAACCATCAATACCGCCGTTGAATCTCCCTGGTTGCGAATGGATTGGAGTATTGCTTCTTCGGTTTCCGTATCCACCGCTGATAAGCAATCGTCCAAGATGAGCAGTTTGGGCTTTCGGATCAATGCACGGGCAATCGAAATTCGTTGTTTCTGCCCACCACTGAGGTTGACGCCGCGCTCACCAAGCAACGTTTCATATTTCTGCTCAAAAGCTTCGATGTTGTGAGCAACATGTGCTTGCTCAGCGGCGCTTTGAACTTCTCTCATCATTGAGTCTTCTTCAGGCAACCCAAAGGCAATGTTTCTTTGGATGGTATCCGAGAACAGAAAGACATCTTGGGGAACATAACCGGTTTCGCTGCGGAATTCATTCAAGGGCCATTGTTGCAATGGGATTCCATCAAATGCAATCTGACCTTCATGCGGATCAAAAATGCGCATCGCAAGTTGCGCCACTGTGGATTTTCCACTGCCTGTCCTGCCTGTTACAGCCAGGATCTTTCCTGGAATCAATTGAAAACTCAGGTTTTTGACGGCTTCGATTCCCGTTTCAGGGTAAGTGAAGGAAACCCGGTCAAACTTCAACCCTTCAGTCGTCGAGGGTACAAGGCCTTTTTCCAATTCATCCGGTGCTTGAATGGCGGGTTTGGCTTCCATGAAATCATTGATTCGCCGCATCGACGCCTCGGCCTTCTGAACCAAAGACGTTACCCAGCCGACAGAGGCGAATGGCCAGGTCAATAGGTTGACGTAAAAGACGAATTGGAAAATGTGACCGACCTCCAATTCGCCCGAAATCACCCGTAACCCACCCACGTAGACCGTTAGGATGGTGCTCAGTCCCACCAATAAAACGATGATGGGCATGAACAAGGCTTCGGTTTTCACGAGGCGCAGTACCGAGTTTTTGTAGTCATCGGCAATGCCGGCGAAGCGCTGGCTGGCGTCCTTTTCGCGTTGAAAGGATTTCAAAACCCGTATTCCCGCAATGTGTTGCTGCACGAAAGTGCTCAGTCCGCTCTGCTTTTTCTGGACGGCCTCGCTCTGAACATTGATTCGCGTGCTCACAAAGTAAATAGCCAAAGACATCAGCGGCAGCGGCAAAAGTGCAAATAACGTCAGCCTCCAATCGATGTAGACCATGACGCTCACAACCAAAATGATGAGCATGGCCAGGTTGATGGTGTACATGATTGCGGGACCGAGGTACATGCGCACTTTGCTGACATCCTCGCTGATCCGATTCATCAGGTCGCCCGTGTCATTGGCTCTGTAAAATGCGGCGTCCAAGCGTTGGTACTGATCAAATATCCTCCCTTTCAAGTCGAATTCAATGCGCCGTGACATCACGATAATGGTCTGCCGGGTGAAAAAGAGGAAGATGCCTTTGATCAGGTATGCGAGCAGGAACAACAGGGCTTGCAACCCAGCAATGCGTCCCATCCAATGAAGTACGTCTTGTTTGGAATTGGCTTTTTTCGGCGCCTCCAAGAGTGCGCCGCTCCACGATTGCAATTTGCTCAATGTCCCCGGATAGGAGATTTCGGGAGCAGCTTCAAATACATCCGCTTCTGCCATTCCACTCCGAAGCGGATCCAAGAAAATCTCATCTGCATCTCGCAAGGCGTTCACGCCCTCACCAATCAAGGCTGGTGCAAATACGGCGAAAACATTGGTGAAGAAGATGAAAACCACACCGCCCAAGAGCAATAGGGGATATTTTTTGAAATAGGGATTGAGCTTCAGCAGTTCACGCATGGGCTCAGAAGTTGAAGTTCCATGTCACCGATGGAATGATCGGGAAGAGGCTCACTTGATTGGCCTGCAAGTCGAACGTTCCTTCGTTTAGGTTGCCTTCATTGCTGAAGTAGATGAAATAAGGGTTCATTCGATTGTAAACGTTGTAGAAACCAAAGGTCCAACTAGATTCGGCACGAATGTCGCGGTTTTTTTTCTTTTTCGCGCTTTCCTTTTTGGACTTGTCCGGGGTGAGCGTCGCACTGATGTCGGCGCGGTGATACGACGCCATTCGGAACCCATTTCGTGCACCATACACATCGGTGATTCGTCCTTCAAACAAATACCGTTGTATAGGCAGCGTCAGCGAGTTGCCCGTGGCATAGACGAACGCTCCGCCCAGCCGCCATTTTTCGTTTATCTTCCAGTCAGCCACCACACTCAAATCGTGCCTGCGATCGTATTTCGAAGGAAAAATGAGGCCATTGTTGAGGCCATCAAATTCCCGTTCGGTTTTGCTCCACGTGTACCCGATCCAGCCTGTAAAATCCCCCCTCCTTTTCTTCAGGAAAAATTCCAAGCCGTATGACCAGCCCGACCCAAAAACCAAGTTGTTGTCGACGTTGTTGTTGATGTTGTCTTCCGGGCGTGAGTTTTCGCCATACGCCACTAAGCCCTCGAGCGCTTTCCAGTAACCTTCGACAGATGCTTCCCACATGTTTTGTTTGCCAAGATCCGTGAAATAGCCCAGGCTCACCTGCTCTCCCCATTGGGGTCCTACGCGGTCTGAACTGGGAATCCAGATGTCTCCGGGCAAGGAAGTTGTGCCGAGTGACGTCAGGTGAATGTACTGGTAGTTTTGACTGTAACCTGCCTTGATGCTGGACTGCGGTCCCGATTTATACCGCACAGCGAGGCGTGGCTCAAATCCGTTGTAAAATTTAACCAACTCGCCCGGGGCATAGTAGGTCGGAGCCTCCGTTTGGCCTGGGGCCAATGGATTGGGCATGCCATAACGGGTAAACGGTCCAACGTGCCAAAATCCGGACCAGCGCAATCCGCCGTGGATTCGCAGTTTTTCGGTCAAATCAAAATCGTCCTGAAGGTAGAGGCCCGTTTCATGGCTAAACGTTTGCTCGGATTCGCCGGTGTCAAATTCGGTGTCTCCGCTGCGCGCCAGAAAATCGGTAGGCACAAAATCATGGTGTACATAATCGACTCCTGTTTTGATGGAATGCCTCAGGTTGGGATACCAGCTCAACTCGGCGCGGCTGGCCCAATCCTTGATGCCGCTTTCGAAACCGAATTCGAAATCCTCTTGGCCCGCGATGAAAGCAAACTCATATGAGCTGTAAGTCGTTCCGACATTCAAGAACATTTTGTCGTTCACGATGCGATTCCAGCGCAATGAGCCCATCGCATTTCCCCAGGGAATCCGGGTCGAAAATCCGGCGTCTGCGCTGGTGAAGCTGAATACGTCCTGTCCAAAGTATCCCGACAAAAAGAGCTGGTCTTTGTCGCTCAAATGCACATTTGCTTTGGCATTCAGGTCGTAGAAGTAATACCCCGTGCCTTCGAAGGCGGTTCCTTTCAACGCGGGCTTGGTGAGCACGTCGATGTACGTGCGCCGGCCGGATAGAATGATGCTGCTCTTGTCTTTTTGCAAGGGGCCTTCCACGGTTAATCGGGAACTGATCAGTCCCAATCCACCGGCCATTTTCCATTCTTTGCTGTTGCCTTCTTTCAACCCGATATTCAAAACAGATGATACCCGCCCTCCATATTCTGCAGGCATGGCTCCTTTGATCAATTCGACATTTTTGATCGCATCCGCGTTGAAGACGCTGAAAAAGCCAAACAGGTGAGAGGCGTTGTAAATGGTGGCGTCATCCAGGAGGATGAGGTTTTGGTCCGGACCGCCTCCCCGCACATAAAATCCGGAGTTGCCTTCGCCGGCGCTGGAAACGCCGGGTAAGAATTGCAACACTTTGAGGACGTCGACTTCGCCAAGAAGGGCAGGCAGGGCTTTGATTTGTTCCACATCGACGGATTCAAGTCCGAGGTCGGTGCTTTGGGTGCGGTTGCTCTTCTCGCCGACCACCGTTGCTTCTTCAAAGGCTACCACGACTGGTGGGAGTTCGATGTTCCGCACTGCTGAGCCATCCATTTCCAAGTTGAACCTCACCGTTTCGTAACCAATGAAACTAATCTGGATGACCTGCGCACCTTCAGCCAAGGGCAAACTATAGAATCCATAGGCATTCGTAGAGGTGCCGCGTGGCATGCCTTCGGGAATAATATTGGCGCCAATGATGGTTTCGCCCGTGGCGGCATCGGTGATTTTTCCACTGAGTGTGTAGGGCGTTTGCGCCGAACCAATGGTGGTGAAGAGCCCAAAAGAAATGCAGAGAAAAAATTGAACGATGCGAATAAAAAATGACGCCTGAGACATGTGGGTAATTTTACCTGTTGCAGTGGATAGTCAGTCAGAGAACACCTCCGCTTGGCAATTGTTGAGGCGTAACTTGCAAAAGTGAAACAGCACTTTCAATTTCGGGGCAATTGGGCACAATGGGTGTTGATTTTGTGCCTTGCATCGTGCGCGGAAGACACGGCAGAAGACAACCGCGTTTTTCGTTACAATGAGAGTGCCAATTTGTCTTCATTGGACCCTGCCTTCGCTCGAACCTTGGAGCCTATGTGGGTGATTGACCAATTGTTTGATGGCCTTGTGGAGTTGGATGAACATCTCGAGCTTAAGCCGCTGGTAGCTGAACGTTTCCAATTGGATTCCACCGGACGCGTTTGGACCTTTCAACTGCGGAATGATGTTTTTTTTCACGCCAGCGAAGGGGTACCGGGTCTGGCGACAGGCCGACGCTGTGTGGCTGAAGATGTGGTGTATTCTTTGAATCGATTGCGCGACCCGCGTGTCGCATCGAGTGGGGCTTGGATTTTGGATGCTGTGGATGCGGATGTGCCGGGCAGAGGAATTTTAGCCTTGGGAGACGACACGGTTCAAATCACCTTGAAAGCACCGTTTCCTCCATTTTTGGGTTTGCTCAGCACGGCGTATGCCAACATTGTTCCGCGGGAAGCGGTTGAGCATTTTGGAACGGACTTTCGCTCTCATCCGGTAGGCACAGGGCCTTTTCGATTGGCATGGTGGATGGAGGACGTTGCATGTGTTTTGCATAGAAACCCGATGCACTGGGAGCAGGATGAAAATGGCCAATCGTTGCCATACCTCGATGCCGTTCACATCAGTTTCGCTTCCGACATGGGAGCAGAATTCCAAGGATTGATTCAAGGCAGGTTTGATTTCATGAGCGGATTGCATCCCGCATACATGAGTGAATTACTGGATAAAACGGGCGGGTTGAACCCGGAATATGAGGCTTCTTTGCGCTTGGAAACGGTGCCTTTTTTAAAGACCGATTACATTGGGTTTTATACGGATTCTTCCGCAGGTGACGCTTGGTTTCCATGGCAAGATGCATCTGTGCGCAGAGCCCTCTCCGCAGCGATTGATCGCCATTCGATCGCCCAAAATCTTCGGCGTGGTGCGGTGATGCCTTCCGCTTCATTTGTGCCCCCCGTGTTATTGGGTCAAGAACCTACAGAGGCTCCGGGACAGCGCTTGGAATGGGCGTTGGCGGTTCTTGATTCCGTGCGTGCCGTCCATCGGGAGCCATGGCAGCCATTTCGCATTTCCACGACTTCGGATTACACGGATTTGTGTTCAGCCCTTCAGTATCAATGGGGCGAACTGGGCATTGAAGTCGAGGTGGATGTGGTTTCTGCAGCGGCACACCGCGACCGTGTGGCAACGGGCAAAGCCGCCTTGTTCCGAAAGTCGTGGTTGGCCGATTATCCGGACGCTGAAAATTTCTTGGCCTTGTTTCACTCCAAGAATTTTGCTCCGTCAGGACCGAATTACACGCATTTTTCAGATGAGCAGTTTGATGCTCTATTCGCCTCGGCGATGGCAGTGACAGATCAGCAAGAAAGGCGGGACCTCTATCGAAAACTGAACGAAGTTATTGGTCGTTCCATGCCTGTTGTTCCTTTGTTTCATGATCAAGTCACGCATTTTGTCCGAAAAGAGGTGAAGGGCTGGAAGGTGAGCCCTGTCAATCGGCTGGATTTGAGAGAAGTTCGAAAAGGTGGGATGCCTTAGGACCGAAATGGGAGAAGGCATTCGTCGTGAAGTACTTACCTTGTCGGGAGTCAATGCAAAGAAGTTTATGCTAAGAGTCGATTGCCACACCCATATTTTGCCTCGCCACATGCCCCGGTGGACCGAACGCTTTGGAGGCGGTAAATTCATCCATTTGGAAGAGGGGTCAGGACCAACTTCCGCCCGAATGATGGAAGGGACGCGATTCTTTCGTGAAGTGGAATCGAATTGTTGGGACGTGGAGCTTCGAAAGTCGGAATACGCAGCGTTGAAAACACAGGTCCAAGTGGTGTGCACAATTCCTGTGATGTTCAATTACGATGCTCCCACAGAACACTCTTTGGAGATTGCTCAGTTCTTAAACGATCACATTGCGGAATTGGTCGCTGCAGACCCACGGCATTACATTGGACTGGCTAGTGTGCCCATGCAAGATCCCGATGCGGCTATTCGTGAACTGCAGCGGTGCAAGGAATTGGGCCTAGTGGGTGTCCAAATTGGTTCCAATATCAATGGCCTGAACTTGTCGGAAGCACGGTTTTTTCCGTTTTTTGAAACGTGTGATCAATTGGGAATGGCCGTAATGATTCACCCTTGGGACATGATGGGTAAAGCACAGATGGAGAAGTATTGGTTGCCCTGGTTGGTAGGCATGCCAGCAGAAACAGCGCGTGCGGCTAGCTCCTTAATTTTTAGCGGAGTACTCGAGCGCCTGCCGGGATTGAGGGTCATGTTTAGCCACGCGGGAGGTTCGTTTTTAACTACGCTCGGCCGTTTCGAACATGGGTTCAATTGCCGCCCAGATTTGGTCGCTATTGACAACCCGATCAATCCCCGTGAGTACCTTGGCAAATTTTGGATTGACAGCATCACACACGACGCAGATTTATTGCGGTATGTGCTTGCACTTCAAGGCTCTGAGAAAATCTGTATGGGTTCAGACTATCCTTTTCCGCTGGGGGATCTCGAACTTGGGGCGTACATGCTCGACATGGGGCTTGAGGACAAGGAACTGGAAAACTTGTTCTGCAATGCTGCGATGCAATGGCTTGATTTGAATCGTGCGTCATTCGAATGAAGGAATTGAGTCTGAAATCAGCTGCACAAAAGCAACCCTTCCGGGCACATGTGGGTTATTCCAATGAAGCTTCAAGGGGATGAATTCGGAAGATGTAGATTTAATTGAACGGTGCAAGAAAGGACATGCTCAAGCGGAGCGTGAACTCTACCGTCGCTACAGTCCCATGATGTTTGGCGTGGCCATTCGCTATTCAAATAGCCGGCACGATGCCGAGGACATTGCGCAAGATGCCTGGGTGAAGGTTTTTCGTTATTTGAAATCGTTTAGCGAGAACAACAGCTTTGAAGGATGGTTGCGGCGGATAGTGGTGAATACGGCCATAACGCATTACCGAAGACAGAAAAAGCATACGCATCATCTTGATATTGATGAGGTCTATGCAACCCCTCAGGACTTGGAAGCGTTTACTGAATCAGACTACAACAAAGAAGAAATAGAGAAAGCCATCAATGCACTGCCAAACGGGTATGCAACGGTTTTTAAATTGTATGTCATAGAAGGATTTAAGCACAAAGAGATTGCGGAAACGCTCGAGATCGATGTGAATACTTCCAAAAGTCAATTGAGCCGGGCGCGCAAAGCGCTTCAGGTGACGTTGTTAAACATGGCGCGAATAGCGAAAAAGAAAGGATGAGCATAGAGCAATTTGATCAGTATGTGACGGGCATGTTTGCCAATGAGACCGTTCAGCCTCCCGCAGGTGCAGAAGACGCTCTCTTTCAGCGCATGAACAAAATGCGGAAACGAAAGCGCCAAATTCAGGCGATGGGAGCTGCAGTTGTCATTTGTGTTGGCGTTTTGATCGGCGCTCATGTCGCCGGTGACTCACAAAATGGTGCTGCAATATCAACCGATGGGAGCAGAGCAATTGTCCCCAGCACAGCAATCATGGCAACGGATGAAATCGAGCCTGTTCCGCAACACGAAAACTTGAGTCAACCAACAAGTGCGGCTGCGGAAAGCGATCTGACTGTTGCGTCCGACCCCCCTCCGGCGGGAAATGATTTTTCAAATCAAGACGAAGTAAACTTGGAGGAAAAGCGGCCTCCACTGCATCAGATCGATGCATTGCCGGCGACAACAGCCGCATATGATTCCGGTGAAAGGTCTTTGCAGGCTCCAGAAGAAGAAACTTGGGTGCTTCCTGCTGTTGTGAAGGTCAAGGACTAATTTGCGCCGACAATGGGTCGGGATATTACACAGCACCAAGGAAACCGCGTCCAAACTCGAATTTCGAATTTGTTCGGAACAGTATTGTTCGTGTGTGCTGCTTCGGTTGGTCAAGTCAAGGTTGCCCAAGCAGCGCCGGGGGCTCGGGAGGATTCCATTCGTGTGGATGGTCGCATCGTAGTTGTCGACGCTCAGGTTCAATTCGACTCCCTGGTTCGATCACCGAAAGCTGGTCGCCAGTGGGGTTCTTTGAGCCAGATGTTTTCAAGGACTGCCATGCGCAAGGAACCCGTGAAATGGGAGGTCGCCTCATTCGTTGGAGTGGGCAAAGGACCGCTGGAAGGTCCTCGTTGGGATGAATGGACAGGGCAGTATGATTGGTCCTATGCACTGTCGCTTCGACAGGGATGGACCTCCTTTAATTCACAATTATTAAAGCAACGAGGCTGGGAGGCCCTTTTTGGAGCTCAAATGCAGGTTTTGGCACAGCAATTGGGAGGAGCGAATGTGGCACAAATTCCAGATTCCGTCATCGGCTTTATTCCAGTGGCTTTGGATGAAGCTTGGTCCGCTGTTACGTACAAAAGGTACTCCAATGGGATCGAAACGGATACGATAGCGATGGAAGTCCGTCGGAATACTTTGATCGCGGCAAGCTTTGAATTGGGTTTTGATTTGAGCCACCGCCTGGGATGGAGACTGCAAATGCACGCGGGCGGCATGGTCAATAGCCAAGCAAGCCATCGGTTGGACATCGAGGCGCCAGAGCTCGATGGAATTCCTTGGCAAAAGCGATCGGTGGAGGCCTGGCGGTTCATGCCGTTGGCCAGTTTTAAATTTGGTAAGGTCCTCGGTGAATCCAATAACTGGCGCTTGGCTGCTCATGGTGTCATACAAATCGTGCCGCAGAGCATTCAAAATTGTTGGGTTGGGATAGGGATCAACGTTTGTTCAATATCCCCGACGAAGTCCGGGTCACACCGATGATTCATTTTGAAACACCTATCTTGTGAAGGCAATGCGCAAATCAAAGTACTTTTTGAAGTCCCTTTTAGGCTGCGGTTTTTTGATGGCAACGACCCTCGGTGCTGGGCAAACGGTATTGAACGGTGGCTTCGAACAAGTCACAGGATATCCATCTCAACCGGGAGCCATTGAGCTGGCGACGCATTGGCTAAACATTGGTACGGTGGCAAGTGCCCCCGATTTGTTCCATGTTTTGGGGTCTGATGCTGGAGATTTGCCCGAAACGCCAATTGCCCTCGTTTCACCTTATCAAGGCATGGCTATTGCCGGTTTTTCGCCGTACGATGCCATGAATGCAGGCCGCCGCCAGTACATCAGTGGCTCCTTCAGCGATGCGCTCACTGTGGGCCAACGGTACTTGATGACGTTCCAGATGACCAATGGCGAGATCACGGCATTTTCGGATGCGGGGTTGGGGTTGAGTGGCATGGGTATGCGGTTTTCGGAAGGCCCTCTGCAACAACTCGGGGAAACAAGCATTGACCTCCTGCCCCAATTTGTTTTTTCTCAGGTTTTTTACAACCGGGAATGGCAGCAGATTTCATTCAATTTTATTGCCCAAGAGCCGTGGACACATTTTGCTTGGGGTTTGTTTGGAAACGAAGCAGGCAATGTGACGGTTGAGCAAGGGACAAATCCTTCGAAGGTATACTGCTTTGTGGATGCAATTTCACTGAGCCCAGCGACTGCTATCGGCTCAGATGATGGATTGCCCGATCGCGGTCCCAATCCGAAGCCAGGGGTTTCTATTGCGGACTTGGAAGCGGCGCCTTCTTGGTTCGTGCCGAGTGCATTCACGCCCAATGGAGACGGCGACAACGATGTTTTTATGCCGGTTTGTGAAAATGTCTCGATTCGATCATTTGAGGTGTATTCCCGCTGGGGTGAACGGGTCTTTTCAGGATCCAACAATGACGTCCGTTGGGACGGAAATAATCAAGAGGGCAAGCCCGTTGTATCCGGTTCATACGTTTGGAAATTGGATGTTGTTGATCCGAACGGCAAGGTCTTTTCAAAATCAGGATCCTTGTCCTTGATCCGTTAATAGCTGCTCGACATTCTCCATGAGACCTTTGAACGCTCATTTTGCGCAATCGGATGCATTGAAAACACATTCCCCGGCTGCGGAATGGACGCGGAACTCGGAATCTTTCCGGCAACTTTGGAAGTGGGGCGGCAATTGGGAAGGCATTCAAGCCCGCTTAAAATCGCCTTTCTCGGTGGATCTCGATCGTCGGAAAAAGATTGCGGAGGTCCTGCGTCAGCAATACAATCGGGGCAGTGCATCCATGCCCGCAGCCCTAAAGGCGTTCCAGCAAGGGGCGCACGTGGTAACTGCGGGACACCAATTGCAAGCAGGGGGTGGACCGGCGTATTTCCATTACAAAATTCTTTCTGCCATTCGCTGGGCGCGGCGAATCACAGCGGATGGACAAACGGCGGTTGCTGTTTTTTGGTTGGCTTCCGAAGACCACGATTTTGAGGAAATCAAGGCGACACATGGCCCCGGCGGGCAATCCTTCGAATGGAGCCCAGAAGGCGTTGAAAAAAGCGGTCCTGTGGGCGAGTTGGTCTGGACGGCTGATGCCGAGCGCTCTTGGCACAATTGGGCGAATGCAAACAACATTGACAATGCAGAATGGCATTCCGGTCCCATGCCCCTTGCGGACCGCATTCGAAAATGGGTGGTTGAATGGTTCGGAGATCTGGACGTTTTGGTCATTGACGGGAATGATGCGGAATTAAAATCCATGGCGATGCACCTCTGGCGCGCCGAATGGCAAGGCCAAGGAGTCGCCCCCTTCGTGAAGGAGGCTTCATTGAAATTCGAAAGCTTGTTTGGAGCGCCTCAAATCCAACCTCGGCACAACAACTTATTTGTTCTAACAGACAAGGGGTCTCGGCAACGTGCTGATCGTTGGCAGGAAACACATGGAGCAGCTGCATGGCAAGCATTAAGACCCGAACAGCATTCGCCGAATGTGGCGCTGCGTCCACTTTACCAAGAGTATTTACTCGAAAGCGTAGCGTTTGTTGGCGGTCCAGCGGAAGTCAGCTACTGGTTGTTGCTGGCCGAGGCCTTTGAGCATCACGCGGTGCAACAACCTGCATTGTTGGTCCGGGATGGTGCGTTGATTTTGAACGCTGAGGCTTCGCAAGTTTGTGAGAAAGTAAATTGGAACCCAACCATGAATGGATGGCGAGGGGAAGAAGCTGTAAATGAATGGGCGGATCAAATTTTGCAGCTCAATGGGGATATCCAAGTGTCATTTGACCGTTGGTCCAAGGAGTTGGAAAATCATGCAAAAGGCATTCACGAGTCCGCATTGCCCACCACTCGCGCCACCTTGGTAAAAATGGAGAAGGAACTCAAAGGGGTGAAGAAGAAATGGCGAAAAATCATCAAGCAGCAGCAGCATGAGGAAGCCGCAAACATCTCAGCGATCTTCGATCAGTGGATCAGCCCAGGTGGTGCGCCTCAGGAGCGTGTACTCAGTGCTATGTCGCTTTGCAGTGCCATCGGAAATTGGTCTGATTTTGCGAAAAAATGGCTTGAAGAACTCGAAGAAGTGGATGAACCTCAATTTATGGTCTTTCGGTGAGCCGGAGAAAGATTGCGAGAGTCGGGAGGCAGGACTATTTTTGAGCCATGAACGACAAGCCATCAGCTTCCATGGGACGACCAAACGAGTCAAACGTAAAATTGGAAGCGGTAAAAGACGAGGCGGGCCTCGAAGCCTCTCCCCAGCTTCCATCCGAAATCAAGAATTACATGATTGACATTGATGGGACCATCACGGATGATGTCCCCAATGAGGAACCGGAGCGGATGGCGACTTGCGAGCCATTTCCAGACGCGTTAGAGACGCTAAATCAATGGCACGCAGAAGGACACATCATTACGTTTTTCACATCAAGGACTGAGGAACATCGTGCGGTGACTGAGGCGTGGTTGGACAAGCACGGTTTCTTGTACCATGGCTTGTTGATGGGAAAACCACGTGGAGGCAATTACCATTGGATCGATAATCACATTGTACGCGCTACCCGGTACCAAGGAACGTTCAGTAACCTCGTCAAAGCCAAGGCTGAAATTGAGGTTTTTCAGTCGAGCAAGGACTGATTCAGCCCAGGTGTTCAGGCCCTTTTTGGGTTAAGAATCGCTGGAGAATTAGCGCAGCGGCAACCGCATCGAGCGACCCTTTTTCCCTGCGCTTCTTCTTTTTCATCCCGCCGGCAATGGAGGCTTGAACCGCCTCGTTGCTTGTATTCGTCTCATCGACCAAATGCACGGGTAGTCCGGGCCATTTTTCCCGAAGTTGCTGCTGGAATTCCAGAATAGGACCGGTGCTGTGCGTGGCAGCCCCCTGTTTATTCATCGCCCAAGCATTGGGCAGCCCGAGCACAAACCCGGCGCATGGCTCCGCATTCACTAGGTTTTCCAACCTGGAGATCAAAGTATTTGTCGGAACCGTTTGATCGGGAAATGCCATGAGCCTTGCGGCATCTGTGAACGCGAGTCCAGTGCGCACTACTCCAAAATCAATTCCAATCCATCGGCTCATGCCGCAATTTACGGCGCACAGGGAACACCACGTATCTTCGCGGCATGGGAAAGCCCCGCAACATACTTTTCGTTCAGACCGCCTTCATTGGCGACGCTATTTTGGCTACCGCCATGATCGAATCGTGGCATGCGGCCCATCCGAAGGACCACTTGCATTTGGTGGTGCGTTCAGGAAACAAAAGCTTGTTTCAAGGCCATCCTTTTCTGCAAGGATTGCACGTTTGGAAGAAGGCAAAAAACCCTTTCGTACGTTACCGAAACCTTATGGCGCTGGGCTTTGAGCTCAGGGGCATTGGTTTCGACGTCTTGGTAACGCCGCACCGGCATGCTTCCTCCGGGGTTTTGGCGTTGCTTTCTGGCGCTCAAACGTGTTCGGGTTTTTCATCGCATCCAATGTCGTGGTTGTTTGCCCATTCAGAAGAGCACGCATGGGGCAATGGCGAACATGAAATTGAACGCAACCACCGATTGCTCGCTCCTTGGGTCGAATCGGATACTCCACGAAACCCCAAATTGTATCCCGCCGATAATGCTGGGATTAGCAGGGAAGAAGGGGAGTTCGGAATTGCCGCTCCCGCGAGTCAATGGGCGACCAAGAAATGGCCCTTGGACCGTTGGATTGCCTGGTTGGATGCTGAAGCAATTCAATCGCCTAATCGGCGGATTGTTTTGATGGGTGGTCCCGCAGACGGGGAGGAGTTGCGCGAAATTGCGCGCCAAAGCAGCCACAATCGTTTGGAAATTCGAACCGATTTGTCCTTGCTCGAATCTGCGGGTTTGATGCAGGCTGCGCGGTGGGTGGTCACCAATGATAGCGGTCCCATGCACATGGCAAGCGCCGTCAACGCTCCAACGGTGGCAATTTTCTGTTCCACCGTGCCATCATTTGGCTTCGGTCCGCTATCCCGCCTTTCCGTTGTCGTTGAGAAAACCGAGGCGCTTGTCTGCAGGCCCTGTGGAATGCATGGCAAAAACGCTTGTCCCTTGGGTCATTTTCAATGCGGCACAGGTATAGCCGTAGATCAAGTGTTAGCCGCGGTGGCTAGTTTGTGATTGCCGCTGTGGGCCACGGTGACTTATCACTCGCCGCAAGCTGAGCCGGCGCAGAAAATGCGCTCTTCTCCGCTGCCTTCGAGCCGAATCCAGATGTCTGTTTCTGCGTCCATTGCTTCGTATACATTCCGCCGCATGGTTCCATCCGGCAGACGCACTGCAAAACGGATGCTCTGGAGTTGACCTTCATTCCATTCGATGAGGTCGTAACGAAACCCAATATTATACGCTTGCATTTCCTGTTGGATTTGAGACAATTCGGCGCGCGAAGTGCTTTGATCGATATGGACGTCAAGAAAGTTTGGCTGAATCGCTTCCGATTGTCCGAATCCGTTCAAAGTCGTAAATGCGAAAGCAATGGCCAAGATAGCGTTGGAGGTGGCGGTTTTCATGGACCCAATTTAGCTGTTTTTGTTGAAGAACTACCAAAATCGGTTCATCAAGTGTGGAAAAATAATCAAGAACAGATGTTACCAGAAAAGGAGATGTTGGAGCATCTTTGAGGGACAAATAGAATCCATGCATTTTATCGTATCAAGCAGTCAATTGCTGCGCCACTTGTCTTCCCTGAGCGGAGTGTTGAATAGCAGCAATACGCTGCCCATATTGGATAATTTCCTCTTTCAGTTGGGTCCGGGGGTTGCGGTGATTTCCGCAAGTGATCTCGAGACTACGATGACTACGAAATTGGAAGTGAAAACCGAAGACACGGGGTCGATTGCGGTGCCTGCCAAAATGTTGCTCGACATTCTCAAGGCATTTCCAGATATTCCCTTGACATTCAAAGTAGACACTGCCACTATGGCGATTGAATTGACAAGTGATGCGGGCAAGTACAAATTGACTGGAGCGAACGGTGACGAATTCCCGCAAGCGCCAGCATTGGACGATGGTGCTGCAATGAGCGTGGAGGCAAACACCTTAATCACGGCGATCAATCGCACACTATTTGCGGCAGGAAATGATGATTTACGCCCTGTTATGTCGGGCATTTATTTCGAATTTTATCCGGACAGTGTGAGATTCGTGGCGACGGATGCGCATCGCTTGGTGCGGTATGCTCGTACCGACGTTCAGGCGTCTGCCGGAGCTCAATTTATTGTTCCAAAAAAGCCATTGAATCTCCTGAAAAATGCGGCCTCGCATGCGGAAAAGGTGACGATGACTTACACCGATTCCAATGCGCGTTTTGAGTTCGAGGACGTCACAATTGTCTGCCGTTTGATTGAAGGAAAATACCCCAATTATGAAGCGGTGATTCCGAAAGAGAATCCCAATCGCATGGTCATCAATCGGCAAAGCTTTCTTCAAGCCATTCGTCGCGTTTCCATTTTCGCGAACAAAACAACCCACCAGGTTCGTTTGAAACTTGCAGGAAGCGAGTTGCACGTGAGTGCCGAAGATTTGGATTTTGCGAATGAGGCCAATGAGCGGTTGAATTGTAGCTATTCCGGTGAAGACATGGAAATTGGTTTTAATAGCAGGTTCTTAATGGATATGCTAAACAACCTTTCCAGCGCCGAAGTGTCCCTCGAAATGTCCGCGCCAAACCGCGCCGGAATCATCAAGCCTTCAGAGCCGGAGGAAGCCGGGGAAGATGTGCTGATGCTGGTGATGCCTGTGATGTTGAACGCCTAACCTCTCACTTCACGCTCCCCGAATTTGCGGGGCTATTCGTCTTTTTTCCGGATGTGGTAAACCACTCGTGGAGAATCTCCTGAAGTGGCATGCGTGCTCAGGTTTCCTGAGTTTTCCTCGGCTTTGCGCATGGCCAGGACATCCGGATGATCGGGGTGAGCCAATGCCCACCACTCTGGTATGGGTTCGGTGGGGTCGTCTTCACCAAAAATGGGCAAATCGGGCAAGGGACCTGAGTTTCGAAAGAGCAGTGCTATGATCAAACCGCTGATGGCGCCTGATAGGTGACCTTCCCACGAAATATGGCCATCGACGGGAAGCATCCACCACACCATTCCTCCGTAGAGAAATGCAACCACGAGTGAAATGCGCAAGAGCAATTTGGAATCTCGGACGACGCCTGAAACGAATAGAAAAGCAGCGAGCGCATAAATAAGACCGCTCGCACCGATGTGATTCCCGCCTGATGCGAATAGCCAAAGACCAAGTCCTGAACTTACAAAGAGCAATGCCCAAACACGCAATGCAATGGATCGGTAGAAGTAGAATAGCATTCCATTGAGCGTGAAAAATGTAGCAGTATTGTTCCACAGATGCTCGAGGTCCCCATGCAAAAATGGGAATGTGAAGAGCCCGGACCAGTCTTGCCATTTGCCAGGGTGGTTTCCAAATCGTCGCAAATTGAGTGCATACACTTCGTTGATCCAGAATACTCCCCAGATGAGAATCAAGAACAGCATCGTGGACCAAATTGCGTAAAACAAGCGGTTCTGGTCAAGAACGGCTGGATTCCAACGCGCCATAAAGTTGTTTTTGGCCATGCTCACTTCTTAAAGATACGGAAATTCATCTCCATGCATTCCACAGAGGCAATTGGAAAAGTGATTTTTGAACGTCGAATAGCAGGAAGTTCAGCGACTAGATTTGGGACCCAAGGAGCGGAAATCACACCTCCGATGAGCAGATTGATATGAGCATTTCTGAAATTCACGCGTTGTTGGCTCTGATGGATGATCCTGATGAAACCGTATATACACATGTTCGCGAGCGCCTTCTTTCCAAAGGAAAAGAAGTTCTTCCATTCGTAGAGTCCGCTGAATCCACTCAGCAAGAGGACGGGCTCATCAAAGGACGGCTCGCGTTGCTTAAGGAAGGACTGCAGCAAACGGATGTGAAAGAGGCCTTGGCGGCTTGGATGGATCTCGGGGGAGCGGATTTGTGGCAGGGCGTGCAATTGGTGCATTCTGCATTGGACCCCACATGGAATGTGGCGGAATCCATGGAGCGGTTTGAAGCGTTGAGGAAGGAAATTTGGTTGGAGATGAATGAGGAGCAAACAGCGCTGGAACAAGTGCGCATTCTCAACCATGTCTTTTTCAGTTTGCGTTCGATGGAGAGCGCTCGACGCCTGCCGCACGTGCCGATGGAAGCACTGCCAAGTGGTGTCTTGCAACAGAAGAAGGGGAACCCTATCGGTCTGGGTGTGCTGTATCTGGCAGTGGCGCGTGCCCTTGATATACCGCTCCGAGGGGTGAATTTGCCCAACCACTTCATCTTGGCATACTGCGATGTGGCCCATGTTAATGAACCGGAAGTGACCAAGGGCCAATCGGGAATACTGTTTTATATCAATCCGTATAGCCAAGGTTCGGTGATCGGAGTTGATGAGGTTTCAGAGTTTTTGGTGGAGGTGGGAGAAGGCGAATCGGTGCAGCACTGGCGTCCTTCGCACCCCATGGAAATCATTCAACGGCTCGTTCGGAATGTGGCGTTTGCCGCCCGGGAGTCGAGCGGGGAAGAACGATCGAATCGGTTTCTTTCCCTCTTCGAGCCTCTTCTCTCAGCGTTTGAGAATTCGGAGCAGCGTTCGGGCGATTACCCTCCCATCCGAGAATAAATTGGACCGACGCGCGTAGGCCACCTGCGCCCGCACTTTGCGCGGGAGAATCACATTTTGGTAGTGCGCTTCAGGCTCAGCGGATGAAGCAAGTTCCTCTCCTTCATCGAATGCATCGATGCTCGCGGGATCGGTTAACCCGGGTCGAACATCCAATGCAGGGAGCATGTCTTCATCATAGAGTTCTACATACTTGGGGACTTCAGGTCGAGGACCCACAATGCTCATATCTCCTTTCAATACATTCCAAAGCTGGGGCAATTCGTCCAACTTAGTGCGGCGCAGCCATTGCCCAGCGGCGGTGATTCTTGCGTCTTTTTCACCGACTGTGACCAAAGGCCCTGAAGCATCCACATGCATAGAACGAAATTTCAAAAGCGAAAAAGGTTTCCCGTTTTTTCCTACCCGGATTTGACGAAAAAAGGCACCGCCTTCGCTTTCTCTGCGAACAATGACACCAATGGTGAAGAGCAGGGGCGAAAGAACGATAAGCGCCAGCAGTGAGCTGAATACGTCGAATACACGTTTAGCCATGTTGCAGCGCCTTGTCGATGTATGCCGCGCAGGTTGCGTGGATGTAACGAATGTCGTCGAAGTCCATGTCCAGATGCAGGGGCAAACTGATTAACCCTTCAAAGGCCGTTGCACTGTGGGGATAATCAGCGATGTCTTCCCCGCGATTTTGGTGCAATGTTAGGAGGGGAAGAGGCATGAAATGGACATTGCTTGCAATGCCGTTTTCTTTCAGGTGTGCCATCAAATCATCCCGTTGTGATCGCTTGAATCCTGCAATGCGCATGGTAAAGAGGTGGTAGGACGATTCACGCTTTGCATCGCTGAAGTTCGGCGCGATGTACCAAGGGTTTCTCTCGAAAGCCTCATGATACGCCATGGCATATTCTTTTCGTTTCCGAAGTTGGTCGGGGTATTTTTTCAGTTGTGCTCTGCCCAGTGCCGCCTGGATATCGGTCATGTTGCATTTGTAGCCGGCGTGGACAACGTCATAGGTCCATTGGCCTGAAGTGGTTTTTTCCAGGGCACTCTTGGACTGTCCATGCAAAGCCATGGTTCGAAACCAATGGATCATTTCATCGGAGTCAAAATGAGATGGCAAAGCAAAAGTTAGCGCTCCTCCTTCCGCTGTAGTTAAGTTTTTGACTGCATGGAAACTGAAACCGGTGATGTCCGCCTGCTGGCCGACAGGAGCGCCTGCAAACGTTCCACCCAGTGAATGTGCTGCATCCGCCAGAAACAGCGGCCGCCCCAGTTTTTGTTGGATTTCTGTGCTGGGTCGGAAGGCCTCCGAAATTTCTTCGCTGGAAAGCCAGGTTGCTATGGCTTCATAGTCTACGGGCCAACCGGCGAGATCCACGGGCATTATCACTTTGGTGTTGGGGGTCCATGCCGCTTTGAGTCCTTCCAATGTGATCACTCGCTCCACTGGGTCCACGTCTACAAGCACCGGTCGAGCACCACAATGAAGCACGATGTTTGCGGTCGCAGCATACGTCATTGCGGGCAATAGGACATCATCGCCTGGACCTACACCGAACCAGCGCAGGGCCAATTCGCAAGCGGTTGTCCAGCTCGAGAAACACAAGGTGTGCTCGGTTCCGAGGAAAGCACTCAGTTCGTCTTCGAATTTTGCCAACTCGGGCCCTGAAGTAATCCAACCCGAGCGGAGAACGCGTTCCACAGCTTGGATGGAATCCTCGTCAATCGGTGGTGGAGCAAATCCAATGGGTTTCCTGGGCGAATTCATGGACGCAAATTACGCAGAGAATCCAGGGAATGCCACAGTCCATTTGTGCTGACCTCGGTTTTAGATGGAGTAAGCCTTCGGAATTTTTGTAGCTTCGAGAAAAAGGAAATCATGTTTTTTGGACCAAAAGTGGATTTGACACCGGCCGAATTTAGCGCAGCACGGGAGCAAGACGGAGGTAAGGTCTTGGATTGCCGTTCCGCTGAGGAATGCGAGGAAGGAATTGTCGAAGGGGCCATTCAAGCTGACTGGATGAATGGCGAAGTCCCGAAGGCAGTGGAGGCATGGGACAAAAAAGAGCCGGTGTATTGCTATTGCCGATCCGGCGGTCGCAGTGGGGCGGCTACGAAGTATTTGCGGGATGCGGGCTTCGAGTCTGTTTTCAATGTCGGAGGCTACGCAGCTTTAAAAGGACGTTAGGAGCGGCCGTCGATTCGTCAATCCAAATTGCGCGTGACTCGGGCGCAAGAGTCCCGAAGTGCAGCGAAGGCTACTTTTTCGTGGATTTGGTGGTCGGTCAAATGGATTTTGGCAGCGCCGATGATCAACTCCGTTTCGATGAATACGGGCAACCGCCGTTCATCCGCCGTCATCAAAACCTTCATTTCATCGCCTGGTTTAAAAACAGTGCCGTCGATGAGGGTCGGATGAAATTCCCAACAAGCGACGGAGTCAGGCCAGTTTGATGCCAGGTACTGCACTTTACCCGCGAACTCCAAGGTAGTGGAATGCACTTCGCCATCGAGTAATAGTTCCATGGCGATTACATCCCCCCGGCGATACGTCGACCAAGGCAGCTGCCGGCACCAATGGATTGCACTCAGTACATCCCTAAATTCCCCCCCATCATCAGACGGACAGATTGACGTGTCTTCTAGTTCATCGACAAAGCAACGCAGCCCAACGCAGCCGGACTCCGTCGCGGCATACACGCGGTGGTACCGATGCCTTCCTTCCCGGCCAATCCGGCTAAATGTCTTGGGTAAGAAAGTCCCGTCTGTGGTACTGGCATACATGCTATTCACGGGATAAAACCAATCCCAGTTGGGCATCGATGTTCCCCAGCCTTGAAAGTTCCAATCCTCAGCGGCACCCGCGATGGAGTCTTGCGATGCCGAGAATATTACTTCTCCAACTTCCAAATAAATGGGCCCCCATTCGTAGGTGACGGCATAGTGCAATGCTTCACCCGTGGTCGGTCCGGGATTCACTTGCGCCCTTCCTATGGCAGGGGAGCAAAGCATCGAAAGCAGCGCAACCGTGGCGAAAAAAAAGGTCCTGCAGTGCAGGACCTTCCAATGCATGAAGCCTTTGGCGATCATGAATGTTGTTTATCCTTCAACAGGAGGATTGACGAAGGCGCTGATGGTCAAGAACGTTTGTCCCGGATCCGTATTGGCGTTGATGGTCACCTTCTTGTTCTGCTGATTCTTTTTGCCCTTGGAATTGAATTTCACTTCAATTTGACCTTTTTCGCCAGGAGCGATGGGCTCTTTTGGACATTTTGGTACCGTACAGCCGCAAGATCCTTTGCACTTATCCAAGAGCAATGGTTCGGTTCCTGTGTTGGTGAATTCAAACATGTGCGTCACGGATTCGCCGGCTTCCAGCGTTCCGAAATCATGCTCATACGAGGCAAAAGTAATGGTGGTAGTTGGGCCAGCAGGTGCAGCAGCTTGCTGCTTTGCCGGATCAAAATTGCTGGTTTGGCCTGGGCTGGTATTCACCGGAATGTCGCGCGAGTCTGATTCGTTGGTTGCCGGCCGAGAAATGGCTTCGTCTTCACCTTGGTTCTCTGTGCATCCGAAGGCGAGTAGTGCCAAACCACAGGTCAGGAGTGTCTTGAAATTCATGATTGTTTGCTAGTTTATGCTGTAAAATTACAATTCAAAAAGTATCGTGGGCAAGCTTTGAACGTTCAAATGTGCCATCTTCCAAAATCATAACCGCTTTTTGGAGGGTTTCGTTCAATCCCGAGATGACCCGGTAAAAAGTGCTTGGCTGCAGAAGATTGCGACCGACCATAGCCTTCAAGCGCAGCAAGATGGCGTTGCCCGACCGTTTCCACTCTTCTTCATTCCATTCGATGCCTTCATTTGCAACGAAGGCTTGAAAATCAGAAGCCATCTCTTCGTCCACTTCGAATGAGGCCATAAAATCTTCTTCAGTGGGGTATTGGGTCTCCAACTCGGATCGAATGGAATCCACATAGGTCAGGGCAAATCGACTGTCGAGGCCCTTTCGTAAGATGCTCGAAAAGTAAGGGGAGTTGTCTGTGGTATCGAGGGGGACAAACACATCCGGAAGGATGCCTCCTCCGCCATATACCGTGCGCCCTGTAATGCGCGTGGCATATTTCAGGCTATCGGGAAGTTCCAAGCTATCCATGCTCATCAATTCGCCCGATTCAAACCGTTCGTATTTTTCTTTTCGATACGCATCAACACCGTCTTCATAGGATTTCTGAATGCAGCGACCTGCGGGGGTGTAATATTTTTGTACCGTCAGCCTCACAGCACTATCATCAGTGAGTCGAACGGGGCGCTGCACCAGGCCTTTCCCAAAACTTCTTCGGCCAACGATCAGACCGCGGTCCCAATCTTGAACGGCTCCTGATACGATTTCGGAGGCAGAGGCCGATCCTTGATCGATAAGCACCACCAAACGGCCTTGTTCGAAGCGCCCAGGAATACGAGCTTGTGTGTTTTCGCGTGGAAATGACCGCCCTTCGGTGTAGACGAGGAGTTTGTCTCCCGAAAGAAATTCATCCGCCATTTGTATCGCCGTCCGTAGCATTCCGCCTCCGTTTCCTTGCAAGTCCAAGATAAGGTCTTGCATTCCTGAAGCCTTGAGCTTTGCGAAAGCACGGTACATCTCGGTCATGGTGGTTTTGGCGAACCGATTCACTTTGATGTAACCGATTTCGGGTGTTACCATAAAGGAGGCATCGACCGAGTAAATCGGGATTTTATCACGGATAATCTCGAAGACGAGAAGCTCGGGGTCATTTCCACGCTTGATCCCAACGGTGACGAGTGTTCCCTTTGGGCCTTTGAGCAAACGTTGAACGTCTTTGTTGGTCACACCTGTTCCCGCCACAACCTCACCATCGACAGTGACGATGCGATCACCCGCCATGATTCCGAGTTTCTCAGAGGGCCCGCCGGAGATGGGAGAAACGACCATAATGGTGTCCCTAAAAATATTGAATTGGATACCTACACCTTCAAAGTTTCCATTGAGCGGCTCGTCTGCAGCCTGCAATTCTTCGGCTGGAATGTAAACGGAGTGCGGGTCCATTTCTTCAAGCATGTTGATGATGGCCACTTCAACCAAGGATTCCATGTCCACATCTTCCACATAGATGCTCTCGATATGATAGAGAAGGGCATTGAGCTTGTTGCCTTGTTCTTGCCATTTACTCGATTCAGATGATGCGGGAGATTGCGCTGCGGCGGTAAAGAAGCAACAGCTCGCAAGGAGCATTGCAGCAAGCTTTCGTGGCATATTCATTCGTGTTTTCTTTCGCTTGGTTATCGTCGATGAAGGTACCGCTTGCAAGGGCTTTACCCAATGGTTACAGCCCCAATTTTCCCCAACGAACTTGGGGTAAAACTTTTTAGCTTTGTGACCATGAGAAAATGGATACATTTTGTGCTGCTGGGGGGACTGGTGATGGGAATGATGACGCCTATGCTTGGACAGTCGAATGCGAGCGTAATGCTCGATGCACCTGACGTGGAGCAGTTGTGGACGCGTGCTTTTTGGCATGAGGAACATACCGGGAAAACCATGCAAGGAGAGATTTTACCTGCGAATTGGAACTTTTTTGAAGAAGCCACCCTGCTGAGCGAAGATGAATCCCAAGTTTGGACGTTGCGCATTCAAGTTGAAACCCCACCAGCGCTTTGCGTGTATTTCGACTCTTTTCATTTGCCAGTAGGAGGACAATTGTCCTTTCGTTCTGAGGCCGGCCGCTTCACAGAAGATTTCGTGGAGGGACCGGTGGATTTCACTGAGAACAATGATCACGGTCGCTGGGTCAGTGGAGAAGTGCCAGGAGAGGAGGTTGTCATCGTTTATTCGCAGCCGAGCAGTACGATTGGTACGCCCGATTTGCACATCTCCGGCATAGGGTTCTTTTTCCGCATGCTTTGGTTGGAAGGAGAATATGATTTGCTCAGTGAGAACAATCGGGGCTCTGATCCTTGTCAAGTCGACGTGATGTGTCCAGAAGGAGAGGACTGGCAGTGTCAACGCGATGCCGTGGTGCGCCTGCGAATCTCAATGGGGGGTGGGATTTACCTGTGTTCAGGTGCCATGGTGAACAACACAGCGCTGGATTGTCGACAGTTGCTGTTGAGTTCATTTCACTGCGCTGATGACATGTCTGAATCGGATTGGGGCTTCTTGAAAGTCCGATACAATTATGAGCATTTCGATTGCGGGGGCACATCAAGTTATAATTCCCATATCCGAACGGGGGTTTTCCTGCTGACTTCTTCAGATGATATCTCAGCAAACGGCAACATCAATGGTTCGGACTTTCTTTTGATGGAGGTAGAAGATCCTATTTTTGATTCTTGGACACCGTTTTATGCGGGATGGGATGTCACGGGATCGGTTTCGACGTCTGGAGTCGGCATACATCACCCTTCAGGGGATCGAAAGAAAATCTCCACCTACACGAGCAATTTGGCCAATAGCAGTGCATATTTTCCGGGTGCGCACTGGCGGGTATATTGGGAAGAGACGGAAACAGAGCACGGAGTGACGGAGGGAGGCTCCTCGGGCTCGCCGCTCTACGATGAAGACGGACGGATTGTAGGAACGCTCACGGGAGGTGCTTCGTTTTGTGACTCGCCCAATGCGCCAGATTATTACGGTAAGATGAGTTTCCATTGGGACGGAAACAACCCGATTGACGACGATGAAAAACTCGAATTCTTTCTCGATCCGTTGGGCACAGGACAGCAAGTTTTGGATGGCAGTTATGTCACGGAAGAGGAAAGCCCTTGCGCAGAGCAGACCGTTTGCGGCATTGTGGAGGTGGAAGAATTGTGGTTGATGGAAAACGAATGGACATTGCGACCCAATCCTGCTCGTGAGCAATTGACCATTGATTGGTCCGGAGAAATTCAAGCGACAGAAATCCAAATATTTGATGCTTCCGGTCGCAAGGTTTTGAGGACAGATGTGCGAAAAATGACCACCCCAACAGTTTCGCTGACGGGCATGGAGTCGGGCATGTACTTTCTCACTTTATCTACCTCCAGCGGAGCTTCCGCGACGCGAAAGTTTCTGATCGAGTAGGAGGGGCCGGACCGGACCCTTCAATGGGCGACCCAGGTTAGTTTGTCGAGGTCCACTTTTGTGCGGAACGCACCAAATAAGACGGTGGCTGTTTTGGCATCAATGGCAATGACTTCGCCCCGCTCTTTTCCGCCGTTTCGAAGCCGTACTTTGGATCCCATTTTGATGCGGTCGGTAAAATGCTTCGGTCTTCTTTTGGCCGCTTTGGCCAACGAGGCTTTTTGCTTCGCCTTTTTGGCCGCCTGAGCTTCCAATCGTTTGGCTTGCTCGATGGCCAAGTATTTCAAGATGTCCTGGAACAGGGCCTTGTTTTTGCTTCCTGCGTCGTATCGATCAATGAATTGTTGGAGCCGCCGGCCCCGATGAAGAGCTGCATTTTGCTCTTCTGCGATCCCTTGTTGGCTGAGGTTGCGTTCCTCCAAGTGCTCCTCCATTCGCTCCAAATCCCGTTTCAATGTCTCGAGCTCGAGTTCCTTTCTGAGGTTGCGGTCGGTGACCTTGGACAAGGTGTTCTTTTCACTTTGAAGTTCGGAAATCAACTCATCCAAGCGCACCTTTCGTTTGTCCAATTTCCCCTTTGCACGTTGGATCAGTTCCTCGCTGATTCCATTGATGCTGGCGACTTCAAACGTGAAGGAACTGCCAGGAGGACCAATGTCTAATTTGAACAAGGGTTGAAGCGAATCACGGTCGAAGCGCATGCTGCCATTGATGGCTTGCTCCATTTGTGCGGCACGGCTCTTGATGTTGGCATAGTGTGTGGTGATGACCGCATAGCTTTTTCGTGCATACAATTCTTCGAAGAAAACCTCTGCCAATGCCCCTCCCAGTTCGGGGTCTGATCCGGTGCCAAATTCATCGAGGAGCAGCAGGGATTTTGCATTGGCGATTTCGAGAAAGCTGCGCATGCGATTCAGTCGATAACTGTAGGTGCTGAGCTGATTCTCGATGCTTTGATTGTCGCCAATGTCTGTGAGGATGGTTTCAAAACTGCCCATTTCACTGTTGGGGTGAACGGGCACCAATAGGCCGCTTTGGAGCATGACCTGGAGCAGCCCGACCGTTTTGAGCGCAATGGACTTTCCGCCGGCATTCGGTCCAGAAATCACCAACATCCGTCCCTTCTTGGAAAGCGCAATGGTTTGTGGTTCGGTATGAACCCCATTGAGCTTGTTTTGCATCGCCAGCAGGGGATGGTAGGCGCGAATCAAGTGAAAACTGCAGTCTTGACGCAGTCCGGGCATGTCCGCTTCCATTTCGACCGCCAATTGCATCTTGGCGCGGATCCAATCCAATTCAACGAGCAAAACATGATAAGCGCGAAACAATGGCAAATGCTTTCGGGTTTGAGCGGTCAATGCCCGAAGAATCCGAAGGATTTCCTTGCGTTCATCATCCAGAAGCATCTCCATCTCAAAATTCATCGACACATTGGCAGCGGGCTCAATGAAGGTAATGCTACCATTTTTGGATTGGCCGAGTGCCGTGCCAGTGACTTTTCGCTTGTGCGTGCTGTTGACTGCGAGTACGCGGCGATTATTGATGAAGCCTTCGTTCGTGTCGGCAAGCCATCCGCGTTCCTTGAAGCGTTTGAGGTCTTTTAAAAATTGACGGTTGATGGCCCTGCGCAACCGGACCATTTCTTCGCGAATGTGAATGAGCTTGGCCGATGCGTTACTGCGCACTTGCCCCTTTGCATCAAATACGGCATCAATGCTTTCGATGATTTCCAATGTGTGGTGCACAGAGGAAGCCAAATGAACCAAACGGGGACTTGAGGATTCTCTTTCGTCCAATGCGGCAATGACATCGTTGACTGTCAATGATGCGGTTTTTAGCCGGTGAAAGCCGGCCTCATCCAGCACGGAATCACGCACGGCGAGCCGCTCATTGTCCGCTCCAATTTCTTCGCATCCAACGGCTGGGAATCCATTGCCCTCGCGCTTGATTTCCAGCATTTCTTTGGCCTGCTCCAATTCTTTTTGCCATTGCTTCTGTCGGTCCATAGGATGCAGAGCGTGTGCCCGGGCAATGGCGCTGGGGTTCTGGCAATGGTGCAATAAGAGCGTCCGGACCGCATCAAACTCCAAATCTTTCGCCGTCTGCTCATCAAAAGCGCGCATTGCACCCCGGGGGAGCGCTGCACTTTTGCTTGAATCAGGATGGGAGGAGCGATTTGAACTCATTTTCTTTCAATCGACTGAAGGCAGCGGACGGTGTGGCTGCCATTGGCGTTGGCTGCAAGCTTGCCCGACGATGCCTTCAATTGTTGCAGTATCAAATGCATTTGCCCAACGAATGTTCTCCATCTTTTTGAACCATGTCATCTGGCGTTTCGCAAATTGCCGGGTATGGACCTTGATGCGCTCGATGGCTTCAGCTTCCGTGCAACGTCCCTCGAAGCACTCAAACCATTCTCGGTAACCCACTGTTTGCAGTGCATTTAAATGCGATTTGGAATGCAATGCCGCAGCTTCATTTTTCATTCCGGCGTCCACCATGGCGTCTACTCGTTCATTGATCCGATCGATCAACAGGCTCCGGTCCATTTCCAAGCCAATGGTCACGGTGTCGAATATACGTGGCGCCAATCGAGGGGTGTGAAAGGATGAAAAAGGTTTGCCCGAAGCGAGGCAAACTTCCAAGGCACGAATCACCCGCTGTGGGTTTTTGATATCCATTTTCGAAGCGTGATCTGGGTCGAGCGCGCGAAGTTCTTCGGCCAGCGCCTCAATGCCCGATTCTTTGAGCTGTTGGTTGAGGGCCATGCGAATGGTCAAGTCAGCAGGCATTTCGTCCAGCCCTTCCAAAACCGCTTTGATGTAAAGCCCGCTTCCTCCCACCATGACCGCAGTTTTGTGGGTCTTGAACCAATCGTCCAGCCATTGCACGGCATCCGTTGCGAATTGACCTGCGCTGTAGTGTTCCTCAACGTCCACAAAATCAACGAAATGATGGGGCACGCATGTTCGTTCTTCTGCAGAAGGCTGAGCTGTCCCTATGGGCATATCCCGGAAGATTTGCCGGGAATCCGCGTTGATGATTTCGCATCCCAGGCCCTGAGCGATTTCAATGGCCCGTGTCGTTTTTCCGATGGCCGTCGGTCCGACAATTGTCACCAACAGTGGCCGATCGCCTGGTTGCAGTGCCGTTGCGGTAGAGGAGTCTAAGGCCATGGAAGGGGGTCAAAATTGATCGCGGTAATCGTCGATGTTTTCGTTGCCACCGAGGGGTTCGTCGTCCGTGCCATCGTCATTCAGGTAGGCATCCAGCTCTGCATCCCCGGTTGACTCCATAGGACTCTGGCCACCTGATGCCCCTGGTTCATCAAAAAGAGCCTCCATCAGGGCTGGATCATCCAATCCTTCGGGCTCTTTGCTCATCGGATCTGGGGCTTTCCCAAATTCGACAACGAGGCTTGGATACGACCCCGCCTCTTGAGGCGCTGTGACGGCCATGGGTAAAAGGTAAAAGCACCACATGCGCAAGTAGTCATAGACATATAACCCTTTGCTCTGTGCATCGGGCAGCAAGTCTTTTACCGTTGCTGATTCCATGGAGGGCAGTTCGGGCGACATCGCCATCATTGGAAATTCATCGCCTCGGTCCCATTGCTCATTGCTTTTGTAAAAGGAAGCCATTTCGTTGGCATTGTTCCATTCAAAAGCATCCAACGTGGCTAAGTGGAGGTGCATCAAAGGCGCATCATAATCGATCTCGATGTCCCGGAAAATATCTTCTGTCGCATCGAGTATGATGCGCAGTTTAATGATTGACTCCATGGTCTAAAGATAGGGCTTGACCTTGAGAGGGTCGATGTGTTCATGGCTCGCACTAAATGTGCATTTGGCTGCACGGATACACAACAGTTGAGGGGATTGATGTGTCACGTTCATCTGCTCCGCAATCACGTCGCTGACCTTTCGGTTTGCGAGGAGATCCAAAAAATATGCATCCACGTTCGCGGGCAAGTCCCATTGCCGCTCAGTAAATTTCAATGCCATGCGGCTCACGCTGCAGCGCGTGCTATGTTTGAACACAACAATGGGAGCGCCGTGCGATGCTTCCAATGCGTTTTCCCAATCTTGTAAGGACGTCAATGTTTTCCAATCCATCGGATGCAATAAATTTGCTGCAAAATTACTACGACTCATGGATACACGATTCATAAAAATTCCTCTTGCCCTCGCAAGTTTGGCCTATGCCGTGCACCTCTTTACACAAGGATACATCGGAAGTGGAGTGGGCATGGTCCTCGTGACCGCAATGATTGTGTTGGTGACGCTTCAGAGCATGCGCTTGTTGATGGCCTTTGTGAGCTTGCGTCAGCAGAAGATGGAGGATGCCCGGAAATGGCTCGGTCGCGTAAACCCTAATCATTTGTGGGCGCGCCGTCGTGGGTACTGGTATTTTTTGTCCGGGAGTTTGGCGATGGAACAAAACATGAATCAAGCAGAACAACTGCTGAAGCAAGCCCTTGAGATTGGACTGAAGCAGGACCATGATAAGGCTGCAGTCAAGTTGAACTTGGCCGTTGTGGCTTCGGCGAAAAGGAAGCCGAAGTTGGCAAAAGCCTTGCTCGTAGAATGCAAGCGACTGGACCCGAAAGGCGTGTTGAAGAAGGACATCAAACAGGTAGAGGCGGCCATTCGCAATCCGCAGATGATGCAAATGCGCGGCCGCTAAGCACGGTTACGATGACTTGTTCCCTTTACCGGGAGGCTGCCCTTCGTTCTTCCGCCGCTTTTTTTTCTTCCTGCTGAACTTCTCGGAGAAAGAGTAAGCTGTTTTCTTCTGCTTCGCGACAGAGTTGCTGCAAATCGTCCTGTGATTGGGCATTCCAATCCTTTGATTTGAGGACGCCAATGAAATAGGCAAGCTTTTCGTTGCTTTTCCTTACCGTTTTTTCGGCTAGGACTCGGCTGCTGGGGTAGTGAAGCGCCAGTTGCAACGCACGTTCCGTTACCTCGGCATAGAAGGCGTGTATGGCCCGTTGAATGTGGTGAACTGGAATCATGAATCGGAGTAGGCTGCTTCAAGTCAAAGTGTACAGCACCTCCCAAAGTATGCTGAAAATCAATCAACTCCAAATCAATGCAACTGCGCGTGACGAGGTTTTAGTTCTTGAGGATGGAATCTATCGCATCTGCCAAGCGCTTGTTGGCGAGGAATTGTGTTTCCAGGTTGCCTGCGAATGGGAACGCTGTGTCCAAGCCGGCTACACGTGCTACCGGGGCATCGAGGTCGTGCCAACACTCCGATTGGATTTTTGCGGCAATTTCCGCGCCAATGCCTCCCGTCATCGTGTCTTCATGCAAAACCAGTGCGCGATTGGTCTTGCGCACGCTTTCCATAACGCAGTCCTCATCCCAAGGCAAAAGCGTCCTCAAATCAATGATTTCGATGGAGTGCTCAGGCGCGTTCTCAGCAGCTTTTTCTGCCCATTGTACGCCCAAACCGTAGGTGATGATGGTCAGTTCATTGCCCTCAAGTGCAACCTTGGCCTTTCCCAATTCCAGTGTGTAAGGTTGTTCTGGCACCGAACCCGCAAGTGAACGATACAGGTATTTATGCTCAAAGAAGAGAACGGGATTGGGGTCTTCCAATGCGCGAATAAGCAGACCTTTCGCATCCGCAGGTGAAGAAGGATAGACGATTTTTAGGCCTGGGACGTGGAAGAACCACGCCTCAGTGGATTGGCTATGAAAAGGACCTGCTCCGACGTTTCCACCCGTTGGCATTCGAACAACAACATCAGCATTTTGTCCCCAGCGCCAGTGAATTTTCGCCAGATTATTGACGATTTGGTTGAATCCCACGGTGACGAAATCGCTGAATTGCATTTCCATCATGGCTTTTTTATTGGCGATGCTCAAGCCGAGAGCGGCACCGACGATGGCGGATTCGCAGAGCGGTGTATTCCGAACCCGATCCTTGCCGAAACGCTCCACAAACCCTTCGGTGACTTTGAACACGCCTCCATAGTCAGCGATATCCTGTCCCATTAAGATCAATTCTGGGAATGCTTCCATGGATTGGCCCAATCCCTCTTGAATGGCATCGATCAGGCGCAATTCACGATCACTTGTCTGTTCAATGCTGTCCAAGTTGGGCCATTGCGATACGGGGACATCCGCGAATCGATCGGCAAGTTCTTGCGCTTCATCGGCTAAGATTTCAGGTTCTGCCGCCGCCGCTTTCAATCCATCTTTGATGGTTTGGTTGTGGCTGGCGCGAAGGCTTTCGATGAAGGCGTCATCGACGATTTCTTGTTCTTTCAGCCATTCGGTAAACCGATCCACTGGATCCACTTGGCCCCAATGATCGATGAGTCCATCGGGGTAATATTTTGTGCCGGACGCTTCTTCATGGCCGCGCATGCGAAACGTCTTGAATTCAATGAGGATGGGCCTGGGGCGTTCGCGCAGCGCCGCCGCCGCATCTTTCACGGCATGGTAAACAGCGAGCACATCATTCCCGTCGACTTGGATGGCGTCTTCTTCCGGAATTCCGTAACCGATGGCTTTGTCCGTGAAGTGCTTAAATCTGAACTGTTCTTCGGAAGGAGTTGACAATCCCCAAGAGTTGTTTTCGACACAGATGATGACAGGCAACTGCCAAACAGCCGCAACGTTCACGGCCTCGTGGAAATCGCCTTCAGAGGCACCACCGTCCCCAGTGAATACCAGGGTAGCCTTTCCTGATTCGTCCAATTTCTGGGCCAAGGCGATGCCATCCGCAATGCCCAATTGGGGTCCGAGATGTGAGATCATTCCGACGATGTGGTGCTCCCGCGATCCAAAGTGAAATGAACGATCCCGTCCCTTGGTAAATCCGTTTGATTTTCCTTGAAATTGCGAAAACAGACGATCCAGGGTGATGCCGCGTGTGGTAAATATTCCCAGGTTGCGATGCATCGGTAGAATGAAGTTGTCCGCGTCGAGCGCGGCAGCTGCCCCGACGGAGATAGCTTCCTGGCCCATTCCGCTGAACCATTTCGAAATCTTGCCCTGCCGCAATTGACTAAGCATCTTTTCTTCGATCATCCTCGGTAGCAAAATCTGACGGTAGAGCTGTCGGATTTCTTCATCGTTCAATGACTTTCGATCAAACGAGAGGGGATTGTGTGGAAATTGAATGGTGTCCATCATCTGGATACGAAGGTAAGCGGTCAAGCGCATCGCCGTATACCCGCTGAGACAGATTATCTTCGCTGCATGTCCAAGCCAAAAGACCGGCATTCAAAAATGAAACGTCGCCGCCAGCGCGCTGCAGCCAAGCCTATTCCAGCGGATGGCCCGGTTGCAACCGTAGAGGTGCGCTTGCCCGCAGAATGGACAGCAGATGCGTCCAAGCTGCGCGAAGCATTGCTTGAAGCCTTGTCTTGGCCGTCCGATCGATTGGGAGAATACCAAGTTTTGCGCAAAAATCTCGATGCACGCCAGCTGCCGGTGCGCGCAGTTTGGAACATTCAAGCCGCCGAACGCGGCGCTGCATTGCCGGAATCGGGAATTCGTTCCGTCGCCTTCCATGCGCTTCCAGGCGAGGCGAAAGAAGTTCACATCGTCGGTGCCGGACCCGCCGGTCTCTTTGCTGCGCTGCAATGCATTGGCCACGGACTTCGTCCTATAATCATAGAGAGAGGTCAGCCGGTGCGCCAACGCCGAAGGGATTTGGTGCAGATATACCGGGAGCACAAAGTAGATCCGGATTCCAATTATTGCTTTGGAGAAGGCGGAGCCGGCACTTACAGCGACGGCAAACTCTACACACGCAGCCACAAACGCGGGGACATTCGAGCTGCACTTGAATTGCTTGTTCAGCATGGTGCCGATGAAAATATTTTGGTGGAGGCACATCCTCATATTGGCACGAACAAGTTGCCGGGAATCATTGAAGCGATGCGTGAAACCATCTTGAAGGCAGGCGGGGTCATACATTTTGGTGCCCGCTTGATCGATTTTGAGGTTGCTCATCAGCGCATTCGCTCGATCACATGGGTTGACCTGGCGACTCAGGTTCAGGAAAATGTTCCGTGCGCGCATTTGATTCTAGCGACCGGTCACAGCGCGAAGGATGTTTTTCAGCTGCTGCATGGAAAGGAGGTTTCTTTGATCGCAAAATCCTTTGCAATGGGCGTCCGGATTGAACACCCGCAATCGCTCATTGATCAAATGCAGTACCGTTCGGAACAACGCGGAACATGGCTCCCGCCAGCTTCCTATCGACTTGTTTGTCAAGCCGATGGCCGCGGAGTGCATTCCTTTTGCATGTGTCCTGGGGGCATCATTGCCCCATGTGCAACCGAAGACGGCGAGGTGGTGACCAACGGCTGGTCACCGTCCAAACGCAATAACCCCTTTGCCAACTCGGGCATGGTGGTGCAGTTGGACCCGGAAGATTGGGAGCGTCTCGGATACAGCGGTCCATTGGGAGGGCTTCATTTTCAATCATCCGTTGAAAAAGCGTGTTGGGCAGCGGCCGGCGAATCGCAGCAAGCTCCTGCGCAGCGCTTGGTTGATTTTTTGAATGGAACTGCATCCAATGAACTTCCGAAAACATCCTACTTGCCCGGAGTGGTGCCTGTGAATTTGCATGACGTCCTGCCACCACTAATTGTGAATGCGTTGAAAGAAGGCTTGCAAACGTTTGTGGATCGCAAACCTGTATTTTTAAGTCCCGATGCGGTGCTGGTTGCGCCGGAGTCCCGGACGTCTAGTCCCGTGCGCATTCCTCGGAATGCAGAAGACCTGGCTCACCCGGAAGTGCAGAATTTATTTCCGTGTGGCGAAGGTGGCGGTTATGCTGGCGGCATCTTGTCGGCTGCCCTGGATGGAATACGCGTTGCCGATGCCATTAACAAAGCGGTTTGAAACGGAAAAAGCCGCACCCGGGGGTGCAGCTTTTTCGCAAGATGAAAGACAGTACTCGTTTTTATTTGAGTTGAGCCGATGTCGCTTCCCATGAAGATTGGAGGGCTTTTGCAGCCGACAAATTCATCAATCTGCCATTGAACTCGCCGATAATGTGGGCATTTTCAAATCCTTGTTCTTGGAGCTTTTTAGCCAGGTTCTCTGCGTTGTTTAAGTCAAGTGTTGGTTGCGAGACGATGCACAATGCGCTGGAGTTGTCAAATTTTTGCACCACTTCACCGGTCACCATTAGTGGAGAAACGGCATCCATGTCGAGCGTTCGAATATCGTGGGCCAATTGCACGCGGAAACTGGGGCGCAGTGCAGGCATGACAGCAGTGTAATTGCTCAATCCTGTTTGTTTTCCAAAATCAGCAATGATTTCTTTTGCAGCTGGAGCTGGAACAGGCGTTGCTGACTTTGCTTTGATGGTGGTGGTAGTGGATTTTGCGGAGCCGAAGGCTTTGAGTAACCGCAATTCAGCTGGCGTTCGGCCGTTTGCGTCCACTGGAGTTACCACATCAGTAGCACCTTCGGATTCCACCCGCAAGAAGTCTTGTCGGAATGAATCTCCGGACTTTTTTGGTTTGACCATGGCAACAGCCCACTGCTCTTCGCTCAAGGCCACCCCTTGAGCATTGACCCGACGATGTGCAGAGTTTGGTTCCAAATCCAAGTAATCAGCAATGCCGTCTTTGTCCACATCGGTGGGGCATCCACGTTTGTCAATCGGAGCGTTTTCCGGCGTTCCCGGGCAACGGTCTCGTTTGTCCATGATGCCATCCTGGTCAGCGTCATCACCAATAAGTAACCATTCTTCGGGGTACTCAACACGTGGCTCGCCATAAGCTTTTCCAATTCGAATTCCCAGACCGGCTTGGGCCGTTGTGATCATGTCATTGTAACCTGGACGCGGGTCCAAACTTGCTTCCTTTCCAGCCAAAACTGCAAACGATGCACTGGCGTAAATGCGAGGAGAAAGGTTCATGTTCAGGCCCATTTGAATCGGAATTGCGAGGGATCGAACCGACGCAGTTTGGGTCTCATGTGCATGGTCAGGAGCCAAAGTCGAAGCGAGAACATTTGCATTCTCCGCGTCTTCCGGCATATCATAGACCTGGCCATTGGACCAGTAGAAGTAGGCAGTGCA
>Ga0206124_10000308_pt1 | contig 39193 bp, 47 predicted proteins | sample Helgoland_Spring_3_FD_148671 | JGI IMG/M metagenome (GOLD analysis project Ga0206124, IMG submission 148671) | Pelagic subsurface seawater microbial communities from Kabeltonne, Helgoland, North Sea - Helgoland_Spring_Bloom_20160321_2 | ecosystem: Environmental > Aquatic > Marine > Epipelagic ... | reverse complement strand
GAAAGGGGTAAATGGAATGGCGAACAGGTAGTTCCAGCAAGCTGGGTAGATGCATCTCACAACACAGACGGCCCTCATTTAAAGCCGGGTGAGTCTGAACTATCTTCATCGCCCTGGGGATATGGATTGCAGTGGTGGGTGCCAGGCTTTCCAGATACAGATTACACCGCTTCCGGTGTATACAATCAATATATTTATATTGATCCATTAACCAATGTGGTGATAGCGAAAACATCTTCAAATCATAGATATACTTCTGAAAAGGAATACTCAAAAGCTGCTCATGTGGCAATGTTTAGGGCAATAGCAGAAAGTATTAGATAAAAACATGCGCTTATTAATACTCTTCAGTAGTATTTTTTTATTTTCTTGTCAGAAGATACCAGAAGATAATGTTTATACCCCACCAAACATCATAAAAGAGCTTAAAAATATAATTTATCTAAATGTTGATGCCAAAAGATCCGTCTTCTTTAGATGGGCAATCCACAGACTATACAACAGGAGCACCTTATGTGATGTTTAAAGGAACTCCTTATGTTCATCTTATGATTCCTATGACCGGATATTACGATTATCAGCCCACGGCAGCACCTAAATAAAACATTCTGCGGCTTCTAAAAAAGAGGCCGCTTATTTTCAGCCTCACTTACTAGGCAAAAAAGATAATTTTATATTTGTTTCTTACAAAAAATAAAGGTATCTTAATATTTCATTAAAGGAGAAGCGAATGGAAAGATATACTAATTTTAAAGATTTTTACCCATACTATTTAAGCGAGCACAGTAATAAAACAACTAAGTTGTTGCATTTCATTGGAACAAGCATAGCAATATATTTGTACGTAAGATTTTTTATGACATTTGATTTTATTTTTTTGCTTTATTCTCTTCTTGCTGGCTATGGGTTTGCTTGGATTGCTCATTTTTTTGTTGAAAAGAATAAACCCGCTACTTTTAAATATCCTTTATGGAGCTTTATTGGCGATCACAAAATGTATCTAGAAATACTTCAGGGCAAGCATAAAATTTTCTAGAATATGCAAACCTATCAAATAGTAGTTTTATCTATATTTTGTTTTTTAGTAGTTTTAGAGATTGTTTTCACAAATTTTTTTAATAAGAAAAATCAGAGACTAAAAGATGGGGTTGTTGAGTTTGTAGGATTTTTTCAATTAAACTTTTTGGCTCTACCTTTAGTATTTGGTTTAGGCTATGGTCTTGCAGAAACCTTTCTTCCATCCTCTAAGGGCATGATTTCTGATTGGGGTTTTTTTGCTATTTTTGGGTTACTCCTTATTTTTGATGACCTAACCCAATATTGGTGGCATAGAACTTGCCATAATGTACCTGTCTTATATAACCTTCATAGAGCCCATCATGACTCAGAATATTTATCCATAAGAGTTGTCTATAGAAATGCTTTAGCATATTACTTATTAATGCCAGGATTATGGTTTGCTGGGATATTATTTTATATGGGTTCTGGGTGGGTATATTTTGTTTATATAGTGGTAAAGCAGGCAGTTATTTTTGGAGCACATACAGATTTAAGGTGGGATAAAAAATTATATGAAATTAAATGGATGAATCCCATTATGTGGGTTTTGGAAAGAACTATTTCAACCCCCTCTACTCATTGGGCCCATCATGGTAAACATCTTGATGATGAAAACACTCACTATAAAGGAAACTACGGAAACTTATTATTTATATGGGATATGATTTTTGGCACCGCAAAGATTACAAGAAAATATCCTAAAGAGGTTGGAGTTGAAAATTTGTCTGAAGTTTCAGCTTTAACACAATTATTCTGGCCAATTTTTCGATCTCCCCAAGAATCTAAAACAGAAAAAGTATAAATGCTTAAAGCGGACGAGTCTTTTTGGAGCAATCCTCCCTGGGGCGATGGCAAACAAAAATATAGGCTTGGTCTTAGCCCTATAGCTAAAGAAGAATGGCTCAATCGTAAAATTGGAGACAGTCTTTTTAAGCATAAGAAAGATTTGTTAGATAATAACTATCAAGAGGTTGTTGCTGTAACTCAATCCTCATTAGAAGCTCAGAACATTTTAAAAGAATACCTCAAGGTAGATAAAAGACAGTACCCAGATCTTATAGCTGACATGAGTTTAGTTATTCAAGATGATCTTTGTTTAATTAGATCTAATGGTGACCAAGAGCTCATAGCTGCTAGTGTTTGCTCTCCTAGCTACTGGAATGTTCAATCAAAGATTGGAAGACCCTTAAGAGAAATACATAAACCTGTTACGACACTCAATGAAAAAATTGGAGATAGGATAGAAACGTTTATAAGACAAGCACCTATCATGAAGCCTTTTTCAAGACAGAACTGGCTAATTCATGGCGATACAAATAGGTTTTATATAAGAGAAGAAACATTACCTAAAACAGACCCATCTGGGTGGTTTATTAGATCTGAAAGAGAAACATTATGCCGTTTCCATAAAGACTATTCTTTATTTACCATTAATGTTTTTTTTCAGCCTCTTAAATTAATTCACGAACACATTAAGCAAAAACAAGACTTAATTAATAGTTTAAGGGGTTTTGATGAGGCGGAGATTTCCTATTTTGGCGGAATAAAAAAAATTCAGCTTTTACTCAATTACCTATTAGGTAAATAGAGTAAAATAAATATATATATTTTAGGGGAAAATATGTTTGGTGGAATTTCATATATTGGTTGGTTTCATACTATTTTGGGAACTGCTGCCATCGTTATAGGGCTTTATCTTTTAATAAAAGATAGATTTATTTTTATGAACACCAAGCTTACAAATTTCTATTTGTTGAGCACTTTCTTTACATGTGCATCATCATTTTTTTTATATGCAGCGACAGGCTCTTTTAATACCGCTCATCTGCTTTCTGTTATAACCATCTTCGCTATCCTTTTTGCATTGGTCTTACAAAGGTTTAATCTTTTTGGATTTTTAACAGTTTACTTAAAGCAGCTTGCTTTAACTGGAACAGTATTTTTTAGCATGTTGCCAACAACCGCTGAAGTTCTCCAAAGGTTTCCACCAAATGATCCTTTTGCAAACTCGATAGAAGATCCGTTAGTTCAAAGTTTTTATATGGCATATGTTGGCATTTTCGGCATTTTTGCAATTTATCAAATGGTAAGAATTTATAGGGAGGATATAGATGGAATCTGATAATTATAATAACTTGGTTAAAGCCTCTAAAGAGGCTCATCGAAAGTGGAGACTGATTCCTGCTCCACAAAGAGGCGACGTCATTAGACTATTTGGGAATGAGTTAAGGAATAACAAAATAGAACTTGCAAGTGTAATTACTGCTGAAGCAAGAAAAATTGTTTCTGAGGCTGAGGGAGAGGTTCAAGAAGCAATTGATATGTGTGATTTTGCAACAGGACTTAGTAGGCAGCTTTATGGCTTAACTATGCCAAGCGAAAGACCCGATCATAGATTGCAAGAACTGTGGCAACCCATAGGAGTGGTTGGCTGTATAACGGCTTTTAATTTTCCTATGGCAGTATTTGCATGGAACTTTTGTTTAGCTTCAGTGTGTGGCAACAGCATTATTTGGAAACCAAGTCCTCATTCTTTTAAATGCGCTGATGCTATTAAAGAGATATGGGACAGAGTTTCGGGAGAGCATAAAGATTTGGTTATCCTTTTAAAAGGAGGAAAAGAGGAGGCCGTAGCTCTATGTAAGGACAATAACATTCCTCTTATTTCTGCAACTGGAAGTACTCAGATGGGCAAAGAGCTTGCTCCGATTGTATCGGCTAGGCTAGGAAGAACTTTATTAGAATTAGGCGGAAACAATGCGGCAATTATATGCCCAACTGCGGATTTAGATTTAACAGTAAAAGGCATAACATTTTCTGCATGCGGGACAACAGGACAAAGATGTACAACTCTAAGAAGAGCCTTTGTCCATGAGGATGTATATGCAGAATTTATAAAATGGACAAACTTCATGCATATTACTCAACCCTTAAAATTGGAGACCCTTCTGATAAATCTTCTCAGCTAGGGCCGTTGATTTCAGAATTAAGTTTTAATAACATGCAAAGAGTTCTGGATTCACTCAGAAAGAAAGATGTAAATATTTATGGAGGGCAAAGATTAGAGACAGGAGACCCAAAAGAATTTTATGTAATGCCTGCAATTGTTGAGGTTTCTGAAATTGAAGATGAAATGCTAAATGAGACTTTTGCACCAATCTTATATGTAAAGAAATTTAAAGACCTAAAAGACGCTATTCATATGCAAAATAATGTTAAACAGGGTTTAAGCAGCTCAATTTTTACCAATGATATTAGAGAGTCTGAGCTGTTTTTAAGCTCAGAAGGAAGTGATTGTGGAATAGCAAATGTAAATATTGGAACCAGTGGCGCAGAAATAGGCGGAGCCTTTGGCGGTGAAAAAGAAACTGGGGGTGGTAGAGAGTCAGGATCAGATGCGTGGAAAACCTATATGAGAAGAGTTACAGCAACAGTGAATTATGGAAAAGATCTTCCACTAGCTCAAGGAGTAGAATTTGATGAAAGCTAAAATAGCAATTATTGGTAAAGGCAACATAGGCTGGGCAATTAAACAGCTTTTAAAAGAAGACTATGAGATTAAACATGGCGATATAACAGAAGGCTTAGATGCCCGAGATATATCTCAGGTAAGAGAATTTCTTAAAGGAATGGATGCTGTTATATCTGCTGGCCCATTTGCAATTAATAAAAACATTGGAACGGTTGCTGCAGAAATGAGTATTGGATATTTTGATTTAACTGAAGATGTGGAAACCACAGAATTTATAAGAAAAATAGACTCTCCAAGCGTTATGATGCCCCAGTGTGGACTAGCTCCTGGTGCAATTAATATTTGTGCGGCTGGGATGATAAACCAATTTGATAATGTAAAAGAAGTCATGATGAGAGTTGGCGCTCTTCCTAGGTTTACAAATAATGAAATGAGCTATTATTTGAGCTGGTCTACAAATGGCTTGATAAATGAATATTGCAATGAAGCAGATGCAATTTATGAGGGAAAATCCATAAAAGTAATGCCTTTAGAGGGGGCCGAAAAGTTAACCATTGAAGGAGAGGCATACGAGGCATTTAATACCAGCGGCGGTTGTGCAACTATGTGTGAAACATATGAAAATAAAGTCGACAACCTTTCATACAAGACAATTAGATACCCAGGGCATCTTAATCATATGAAATTTTTATTCAATGATCTGCACTTAAAAAAGAATAAAGATGTCTTAGAAAAACTATTTGATAAGGAAGTGCCTAGGACCACAAACGATGTCATTGTTTTTTTTGTAAAGGTTATTGGCGAAATCAATGGCATACTCCAAGAGAAGACATATTTAAAAAAAATATACGGCAATAAAAAATTTAGTGCAATTCAGCTAACAACAGCCTCAGGTGTTTGTAGTGTTTTGGATATGTATTTGAATGGAAAAATAAAATCTAAAGGTTTTGTAAAGCAAGAATCAATTTCCTGGGAAGACTTTATTGATAACCCTTTTGGAAAAGTTTATATTTAACTAATCTTCATACTTAAAAATTTCATCTATAGAAACATTAAAGTATTTGGTCAATTTAATAGCCAATGTAAGAGAGGGATCAAATTTTCCATTTTCTATTGAATTAATTGTTTGTCTACTAACAGATAAAGCATTAGCCAAATCATTTTGACTGACATTTTTTATCTTGCGCAGACTTTTTAAATTATTATTCATTTCTTAAATATTTTTTATCGAATATAAATCCACCGATAAATGTTCCTATGCATAATGCAAGGAAACATTCATAAAAACCAACAACAAAGCCAAGGTATGGAGAAAATATAGACATCAACATCCCAAAGCATACAAAGCCAATGCTGCCCCATGCCCCTATGTAATAGGAATACCTATGAAAAAGTTCATCTTGGGTTTTAAGAAATTTATTGTAGAAATATACCGCCATACTCCAAAAAAATACAATGAACAATCTTATAATACCGAAGAAAGTTGAGGTTGGATCTACATCTTGAGCAGGGCCCATAACCCCATCAACGCTTGTTAAGTGTATCCCCCAAAAGATTGCGCCTATGAAAAACATTGTTATGGAGATAAGATAATTTTTTTTATCCTCTTTGTTTAAAGACGAAATTTTTACCCATCCGCCTCTATGCGTTATTTTAGCCATTTACAATCCCTCATTATTTAAAATAATATTAAGTTAAAACAATATAAGATATAAAAAAAATATGTCAAGTATACTTGACATAAGATTTTTTGTCTTATGTTATTCTATTTAATGAAATTACTTATAAAAAGTGTAATATAGCTATTATGAAATATAAAAATTTTTTAATACCGGCTCTATTTTTAACAATTTTATCAAGTTGTGCTCTTATAACAGACGAATATCAAGCAAATCAAAGAAAAGTCATTGCTTATCTTCTTGAAGATTTGCCACTACCTGAAGACGCTGAAATTATAAAAGTTCCGACAGTACTTTTAGGAACAGGTGATTCAATATCCGGAAGGATAATTATGACATCAGGATATAGTCCTGCTGAAAACTTAATTTTTTATGGAACTGAAACTCTTTCAACCGGATGGCAGCTAATATCCTCAAAAGTTGGTGAAGAGGTTACGTTGGTTTATTCAAAGGCCGGAAGATTCGCAACTATATATATTTCACCTCGTTCTACCGTTGGCGGTTTTATAGCAGGCGATTATGGAAGTGATATCGATATTTCTGTTGTTCACCCTGACGCGATAGGTATTCAAAACCCATACGAAGATCTTAATTATCAATCTCTACCCGAGCTGCCTTAATCAGATTATTTACAAAAGATGGTTGAGTTAGATGTTCTAGGGCTGTCTCATATTCTGACAGTTATATTAAGTATATCCAGTATTATTTTAATCCCTAAATATCTTAAAGACACATCTTTCAAGGTAAAAAATTCTTTTAAATACCTAATAATTTTTTTGTTACTCATTAATCAGATTATGGATTTTTATAGGGAGGGAATTGCTATTGGAAGATGGCAAGAAGGACTACCACTTCATTTGTGCGATTTTTCTACGATAGCTATTATTTTATATTTTCTTACAAAAAAAAGAGATTTTTTTGTTTTTGCATTTTTCTTTGGTATAGCTGGTGGCGGTATGTCAATCTTAACTCCAGATACTGTCTATGGTTTTCCTTATATTGGCTATATACAAAGTCAAATAGGCCATACAATGATTCTAATGGGCGTTACTTATGCCATGATAATAGATAAACAAAGACCTTACTTGATTGATGTGCCTAAAGCACTTTTTTATGCTTCAGTGCTTTTGTTGTTTACTTATTTTATGAATTATATTTTAGGTACCAACTATTGGTTCTTGGCAGAAAAACCTATTGGAGATAATATAACCTCGTTTATGAGACCAGAACCTTTTCACATAATTGATCTATATATAGCCGCTATCGTTATCTGTTACGCTATTTATTTACCATACTACTTAAGAGATAGATCTCGAGGTTGAAATGTCAAAGATAAAAAAAGAAATAGTTTCAAGAAAGCAGATACCTATTAATTTTAGAGCCTCTAGACCGAAGATTGTTCAATGGTTAGCCAGATGTTTTTTAAGGGCTTTTGGCTGGAAAGTTGAAGGAGCAGTTCCTCCTGTTGCCAGTAATGAAAACTTAATTCTTATTGCCGGGCCTCATACATCAAACTGGGATGGTATTTTTGGATTTGCAGCCATTCTTGGCCTTGATGCCAAGATTACTTTTTTTGGTAAACATAGTTTATTCAAACAACCTATTCTCGGTAGGTTTATGAAATACATGGGTGGAATTCCTGTGGACAAGACTAAACCTGGGGCAGGTTTAACTGAGGTTGCTATAGCAAACATGAAAAAGCTTAATGGTTCATTAATAGCCATGTCTCCTGAGGGAACAAGAGCAAAGACTGAAAAGTTGAAATCAGGGTTTTTAAGAATTGCTAAAGCTGTTGAAGGTCAAATATTCTTAGGCGCGTTTGATTTTGGTAATAAAAAAATTGTGCTCGATAAATTTTATAATCCAACCGGAAACATGGAAAAGGACTTAGCTTGGATTAGAGAATATTTTAGGCAATACCAAGCAAAGCGTCCTGAAAATTATTAATTATTTGTTAAGCCCTTAGAAATCATTTCATCAATCTTCTGCTCAACTATAAATAGAGGAGGATTGCCATGATCTAGAACAGCAGAGTGAAAGTCTTTGATATTAAACTTATCACCAAGAGCATTCATTGCTTTTTCTCTTAACTCTAGAATTTTAATCATACCAACTTTATAGCTAAGAGCTTGGCCAGGCCAAACGATATATCTTTCTATTTCTACCCTACACTCAGTATCAGACATTCCCGTCTTTGCCTTCATGTAAGCAATAGCTTCTTCTCTTGTCCATTTCTTATAATGTATTCCAGTATCTACTACCAATCTAACAGCTCTAAATATTTCACTTTGTAAAATTCCAAGTTCATCGTATGGATCTGGAGCCAGACCAGCTTCAAGCGCTAATTGCTCAGAATAAAGAGCCCAGCCTTCAGAAAAGGCAGAGGTTCCATAGCCGAACCTTCTGTATAAGGTCAATTCATCATTTTCTAATGAATGAGCTATTTGATGGTGATGTCCTGGTGTCGCCTCATGATAGGCAAGAGTTTTCATACTGTATTTAGGCGTCTGCTTTATATCATAGAGATTCACATAAAAAGCACCAGGCCTACTCCCATCCAGTGCTGGGGACTGATACCAACCACCAGGAGCAGTTTTTTCTGAATATTCTGGAGCAGCTATAACAGTTACCGGCGATTTTGGCATGGTGTGGAAATATCCTTTTATTCCCTCAGTAGCTTCAGTTACCATGTCCATATAATCTTGAACAACAATTTTTTTTCTATCAGGAGTATCTGCATAGAGCATCGAAGGGTCTTCGTTTAGCTCGTTCATTAGAGTTCCAGCAGTCTTACTTGCATCATAGCCAAGAGAAACAAGAATCTCCTTCATTCTAGATGAAATTCTTGCTACTTCACTAACTCCTAAGTCATGAATCTTTTGAGGGCTATAATCTGTTGTTGTATATGAGCGTATTCGTAATTCATAAAACTCATCACCATTTGGCTGAGACCATATACCATGATGAGGATTGGCATTGACTTTTGTTGAGACCATAAAATCCCTGAGCAAAACAAAACCAGGAGTAACACTATTTTCTATAGATGATTTTAGACCAGCATCCAGATTAGCTAGCTCATCATCTGAAATGTCTAATAATTTAGCTTTTTTAATAAATTGAGTATAAAGAGGATGCTCCTCAATAGAATAATTTATTAATTCATTAAGCTGTTTGATTAAATGATCATATACAAACTTTGGCGCATATATCCCTTCAGCAGCCTGCCTTTCTAACCAACCTAACAGACCAGAATATACATCTATTACAAGGTTTGTTCTTTTGATAAAATCTTTAGCTTCAGAAAGGCTTCTAATAGGATGCATATCACTCATAAAGCTAATAAGGTTATGATGCTCACCTCGGACTTGGTTTAATGGATAATCATGATAAGGGAATTCCTCTAATTGCTTTAGGTTATTTTCAGTATCAAAAATGGCAATCTTCTTAGTAATTTTTTGATTATCAGATAGAGAACTATCTTTATATTTGTTTAATATCTTAAGAGTTTTCTTTGCATCTTTAATATTAGTCTGAAGGTCATTAGGGTTCAGTATAGAAAGTTTTGAATTATGCCTTGTTATCCAGTTGAATTGATCAAATATTCCTATATAAGTCATAGACTCAGGAGAGTCAGCAAGACCTGTCAAAAACTCTTTACCTAAGAAGTGATCAATGGAGACTGGCTTCATAAAAAATAAATTTACAAGATAGAGCGAGCTAAGACTCAACCCAAATATTAATAATATTCCTATAGCTTTAAAAGTTCTTTTGATCATTACCGCCCCTTGATTAGTTAAAATTTCATTCATATCATTATAAGAATATTTGCTAAACTTCATATCTATATAAAGGAATAAATTATGTCAGATAAATTAGCAACTCTAACCAGCAAAGATGATGTCTCGATAATTACTTTGGATGACGGCAAGGCAAACGTCTTTTCCCCGAAGATGATTAAAGATGTAAATGAATGTTTAGATAAGGTTCCAACAGAAAGGGGTGCTCTAATCATTACCGGAAGAGAGGGTATGTTTTCAGCAGGTTTTGATTTAAAAATTATTTCAGCAGGTGATATGCAGGCAACCATGGATATGTCACTAAGCGGATTTAAATTATTATCAAGACTATTTTCCTTTCCAAGGCCTATATTAGCGGCATGTTCAGGTCATGGAATTGCTCTAGGAACTTTTTTGCTATGTTGTTGTGATTATCGCGTTGGCGTTAAAGGAGATTTTATGATCGGTGCCAATGAAATGAGAACAAATATGGTTATACCAATTCCTATCCTAGAGCTTATTAACCATAGAGTGTCTCCTAATCATAAATATAGAGCAATCTTAGGAGCTGAGATGTATTCAATTGAGAATGGAATAGATGCTGGATTAATAGATGAGGTTGTCGATCCTGAATATCTAATGGAAACGGCAATGCTAAAAGCAAAAGATTTAGCAACTATGGGGCACCCAAGCTATACACTCACCAAAGAGCTGCTCATTAGGGAGCCGCTTCAAAAGATTAATGATGCAATTAGTGCAATTGAATCTAGCTAACATTCAGATTTAAATAATGAACTTGGTTCATGAGACAGAGCTATCAGTATTTACAGAAGTTCCAGAGAATAAAGAATTGAATGTTTTGTATTCTTTAAATCAACAAAATACCCCAGAGGTTGGCGGACTAGAATCGATTAATGATTTATCAAAGCTAATCAAAATGAGTGCTATTAATTTCTACGTGCTCATAGGTAATAAAATTATTGGGTTTGTTATCTGCTTCCGAGAGAACTCAGAATATAAATCACCAAACTACAATTATTTTAAAAATAAAGAAGATAAATTTTTATACATAGACAGAGTAGTTATTAAAGAAAGTTATAGAAGAAGAGGTGCTGGATCTTATCTATATGATCGTTTAGATGAGCTTGCAAAAAAAGAAGACATTCCTTTATGTTGTGAAGTTAACATAATGCCTAGGAATGAAATTTCTTTGAGCTTTCACTATAAAAGGGGATTTAAAGATGACGGAGAATGTCATTTTGAACATCATTCAGTGAGATATCTAAAAAAATAGACCCCTAAATTGTCTCGAATTAATTCATAGTTCTATAAATCAGTTATTATTATCTCGTGTTATTAGAAACATCACTTTTCTTTAAAACCATGTTTATTTTATGTGGTCAGCTTTCAATTTGGCTTTTCAAATATACTTAGATATCATTAATTTATTACTTGAAATACTAGACGCTATGTCTAATTAAAAATAAGGAAAGAAAAATATGTCTATATACAAATGTAATGAGTGTGGAATGTCGGTTAAAACGTCTTGTGGCGAATGTGATACACCCCTAGTAGATGGAATACTGGATTTAGATGATGGTAGTCAGGTTAAAATATCACAGTGCCAAGAAGAAGATTGCACAAATTATAATGGAAAGATTAAGTCTCCACTTTGCTGCGGCAATGATATGCATTGCACTATTGGCTAGAAATTTACTTGGTATCCAATCTTAAAAGTGCTATCAAGCACCTTGCTTGAAATTAATTCAAGGGTTACCGCACTTCTATTATTTATATTGTATAAAACACCTGCTCCAAATTTTTGATCTGTTTCATCATCGAGTACATATTCAATAACAGCAGGACACACTTGACCATCTGGACAGGGTTTTATAATTACATCAGATTCCTTTGAATAGTCTATAAAAATCTTACCTTCCCAGCTATTGCTATCACCAAATCTTATTCCAGCAATAAGGTGAGCCTGTGCATCATCTTCAGAAAAAGAATTTGTATCTCCATCTATTGCAACACTTTTAACTCCAAGCTCTCCGTAAACATCAAAAATATTTTTTATACCAAGGTTTACACCTTTTGCAGAAATGTTACTCAATAAATCACCTATCCCAATTTGGGCTCCAATTCGTGCACCGTTTATTATACGATCATATGATTCTGTATCTTTATCAACACCCTCAGCCTTTCGTTCAAACACAGCATAAAGTGGTCCAGGCAATACAAAAGAAACCCTAGCACCAATACCAGTTTTATCTGTTTGGATTAAATCTATCCCAATAGATGTATATTTGTATTCACTGGGTTCTCTTCCAAGCCTTCCCTCATCTGCAATGGAATAAAACGAAAAAATAAGAACCAGAATAAATTTAAAAGATCGCATATATAGATATTAGCAGACTAGATTCATCAAAGGAATATTTAAGATTTAAGACATTTAAATACTATCTTACAGTTTATGTTCTAACTCTTCCTTTTTTTCTGAGGCGGATAGATTCGGGAGTTACTTCAACAAGCTCATCGTCTTCAATAAATTCTAAAGCTTGCTCAAGAGTATGCTTGATATGAGGAACTAGAATTAGATTTTCATCTGTTCCGGCAGCTCTGATATTTGTTAGCTGTTTTGCTTTAGTTGGATTTACAGGTAAGTCATTATCTCTTGAATGAAGACCAACTATTTGGCCTATATAAACTTCATTACCATGACCCAGAAATAATTTTCCACGGTTTTGTAGATTAAACAATGCATAGGCAAGAGTTTTTCCAGCCATCATAGAATACATAACACCATTTGTTCTTTTAGCAATTTCACCAACTTTTACAGGACCATAATGATCGAAAACGCTTGTCATAATTCCTGTTCCGCTGGTAATGGTCAGAAAATGAGATCTAAAACCAATAATTCCTCTTGAGGGAGCTATAAATTCTAATTTAGCTCTGCCTTTTCCATCTGATTCCATGCTTTGGAGTTCAGCCTTTCTGGGGCCAAGCTCTTCCATTACTGAGCCTTGATGGATTTCTTCCACGTCAATTACTATTTGCTCATAAGGCTCATGGATTTCTCCGTTAATCTCCTTTTGTATGACCTTTGGCTTAGATATAGCTAGCTCGAAACCCTCCCTTCGCATTGTTTCTATAAGCACTGATAAATGAAGTTCGCCTCTGCCTGAAACAACAAATTTATCTGGGCTATCGCCTGGAGCAACCCTTAGAGCAACATTTGATATCAACTCTTTTTCTAATCTTTCCTTAATATTTCTTGATGTTACAAATTTTCCTTCTCTTCCAGCAAAAGGCGAATCATTAACTTGAAAAGTCATGCTTACTGTGGGCTCATCAACAGAAAGGGGTGGCAAAGCTTCAACAGAAGAAGGATCACAAACAGTATCTGAAATATTAAGTTTATCGATACCTGTAATACAGACTATTGATCCTGCATCGGCACTTAAAACTTCAACCCTTTCTAAGCCTTCATAACCCATAACCTGAAGAACCTTTCTTTTTTCTAGTTTCACCCTCTCTATTAATTACCGTTACTTGGTCATTTGGCTTTACAGTTCCTTGCTTAATCCTTCCAATACCAATTACCCCAACGTAGCTATTACTATCTAAGGCACTAATTTGCAATCGAAGCGGACCATCTTTGTTTACTTCTGGAGCTGGCACTTTATCTAAAATCATTTGCATTAATGGAGTCATATCTGTAGACATTTGATCTACCTCTAGTCCTGATATCCCCCCTATAGCAGATGCATATATTACCGGAAAATCAAGCTGCTCATCAGTGCCGCCAAGTCTGTCAAAAAGATCAAAGACTTGATCTAAAACCCAATCTGGCCTTGCATCTGGACGATCAATTTTATTAATTACCACTATTGGCTTAAGACCTTTTTCAAAAGCTTTTTGTGTAACAAATCTTGTTTGAGGCATAGGACCATCAACGGCATCTACTAATAGCAACACAGAATCAACCATTGAAAGAGCTCTTTCAACTTCAGGGGAAAGAGCTCTTTCAACTTCACCGCCAAAATCAGCATGACCCGGAGTATCAACAATATTGATAAGATGACCATTCCAATTTATAGAAGTATTCTTTGCTGTAATAGTAATTCCTCTCTCTTTTTCTTGATCATTTGAATCCATAATTCTTTCTGAATCCATATTTTTACGATCTAGCGTTCCTGATTGCTGAAGTAATTTATCAACCAAAGTGGTTTTACCATGATCAACATGGGCAATGATTGCAATATTTCTTAAATTATTAATGTCCATGTTATTAGTGTTTTGAAAAAGTGAGGATTATAATCTTAAAATGAAAAAATTATCGCTTTTCTTTTTTTTGGCACTCTCAATAAATATTCAGTCAGACCTAAAGGCTGAGTTAAAAAGTCAACTAGACCCATTAATGGGCAAGGTTATTGAGTGGCGGCATGACATTCATCAAAATCCTGAGTTAAGTAATAGAGAATATAGAACATCAAAGAAAGTTGAAAATCATTTGCGATCTCTTGGAATAAAAGTTGAGACAAAGATTGCATATACTGGAGTTGTTGGCTTAATAGAAGGTTCTTTGCCAGGGCCAACCATAGCCTTAAGAGCAGATATGGATGCTTTACCAGTTATTGAAAAAACTGGATTACCCTTTGCCTCAAAAGATAAAACAAAATATTTAGGACAAACAGTAGGGATTATGCATGCCTGTGGACACGACGCACATGTTGCAATTTTAATGGGCGTTGCAGAATTTTTATCAAAAAATAAAGATAAGCTAAAAGGTAATGTAATGCTCATATTTCAACCGGCTGAAGAGGGACCACCTGAGGGGGAAAATGGTGGTGCAAAGATGATGCTAGAAGAAGGTATCTTTGATAGATATAAGCCTGAAGCAATTTTTGGTCTTCACGTTGGCAATGGTCCACATGGTTATATTGGTGTTGCCTCTGGGCCAGCTATGGCCGCAGCCGGAACTTATAGAATTAAAATTAAGGGTGTTCAGGCACACGGCTCAAGGCCTTGGGACTCCATAGATCCGGTCATGGCTACAGCCGAGCTAATTCAAAATTTAAACACCATTGTTAGCAGAAGAATAAACATTGTAAATAATCCGGCTGTAATTTCTGTTGGTATAGTTAGAGCGGGAACTAGAGGAAATATTATTCCTGAGGATTCGGAGGTTCAGGGAACTATTAGAACTTTTGATCCAGATCTTAGAGAAGAAATATATAAAGAAATCAAACAAGTGGCCGCAGGTGTTGCGCTTGGAACTGGAACAAAAATTACCGTAGAGTTTGATGTTGGTGGATTCTATCCTGTTACTTTTAATGATAAAGATTTGGTTGAAAGACTTAAGCCATCATTAGTACAAGCAGCATCAAATAAAGTATATGAAATGACCCCATCAACTGGTGCAGAGGATTTTTCATTTTTCTCAAATGAAATACCGGGAATGTATTTCTGGTTAGGTGTAAATGCACCTGGCGTAATGGAAGCGCCTGGCAATCATTCGCCATATTTTATTGTTGATGATGGCGCCCTCAATGTTGGTCTTAAGGCATTGGTTTATTTAGTGTTAGACTACCCAAAAAAATAATTTCAAAATTAAAATTTAAGGAGCTATAAGTGGCAATCCCAAATCATATTAAAAATAATTTATCTATTCCTGTTATAGGATCTCCTCTTTTTTTGGTATCCGGTCCTGAATTAGTAATAGCCCAATGTAAAGCTGGAATCATTGGATCATTTCCAGCTCTAAATGCTAGACCACAGCATGTATTGGGCGAATGGATTATTAGAATTAAAACAGAATTAACTGAATATCAAGCTCAAAATCCAGATAAAAAAGTTGCTCCTTTTGCAGTGAATCAGATATGTCATGGATCTAACGACAGGCTTATGGATGATATGGCTACATGTGTAGAGCATGAGGTTCCTATAATTATTACTTCTCTAAGACCTCCGGCTGAATTAGTTGAGGCAGCACATAGTTATGGTGGGCTGGTCTATCACGATGTAATTAATGTAAGGCATGCAAAAAAAGCTGCAGAACAAGGAGTTGATGGTTTGATTTTAGTTTGTGCTGGAGCGGGGGGGCATGCAGGAGCATTATCACCATTTGCATTGCTTAGAGAAGTCAAGGAATGGTTTAATGGGACAGTTATTTTATCGGGATCTATAGGTGATGGTTATTCTGTAGCATCATCTTTAGCTCTTGGTGCAGACTTTGCATATATGGGCACACGTTTTATAGCTACAAAAGAAGCAAATGCAGACCAGAGCTATAAAGAAATGCTAATCAAAAGCGCAGCTGATGATATTGTCTATTCAAATTTATTTACCGGTGTTTCTGGTAATTATTTAAAACCATCTATAAGAAATGCTGGTCTCGATCCAGATAATCTACCTGAGGCTGATAAGACTGCTATGAACTTTGGATCAGGTGGAAATACAGATGCAAAAGCATGGAAAGATATATGGGGTTCTGGACAAGGAATAGGCGGCATTAAAGATGACCCTAGTGTTGAAGAATTAGTTGAAAGGATAATAGAAGAATATAATCAGGCTAAAAAAGAATTTAATGAAAAATAATATTATTCGGAGGAAAACATGGAGGCAATAATATTAATCCTGATTGGAGCTGTTTCTGGTGCTTCAATTGTTACATTAATGAATATATCCAAGAAAGGTAAAGAAGGAGCAAAGGGCATTACTGAAGAGTATACAACCGAGTCTGGGATTAGAAGAACAGCAAAAAAAGACAGAGAAGATCATATAGTTTAAGAATTCATGGCCAAACGAAATCTAAGAGAAAAATTTGAAGATGGGTGGAATAAACTATTTGGTAAAGAGGAAGACAAAGGTAAATTAAGAACTCAAAGTCTATATAGAGCACAACAAAAGAATATTAGCCTAAATGCAGGCACCCCTCATGACTGGGAAGACTTAAAAAAATATCAAGAAGAAGAAAACAAAAATGAATAAAATTGGTTTTGTTGGCCTTGGAGTTATGGGAGCCCCAATGGCAGGGCATCTTTCTAAAAAGAATTTCCAAGTTTCAGTATTTAATAGAAGCCAAGAAAAATCTATTATCTGGAAATCAAAATATAAGGGCAAAATGTGTGAGTCCCTTTCTGATATAGCAACTTCTTCAGAAGTTATAATTCTTTGCGTTAGAAATGATAAAGACGTTAAAGATGTTGTTAATGGAAAATCAGGAATTATAGGCTTGCTAAAACCAGGATCAATCATTATTGATCACACCACAACATCGGCAGAACTTGCAAAAGAAATGAATAAGGCGCTTTTGTCTAAAGACTGTTATTTTATAGATGCACCAATTTCAGGAGGTCAGTCAGGAGCCGAGTCTGGAACTCTCTCCATTATGGCTGGTGGAAATCAAAAAGCATATGAGGCTTCTAAAGCAATTTTTGAAGCTTATTCAAAATTTTATAAGTTCATGGGCCCATCAGGATCTGGTCAGTTAACTAAAATGGTCAATCAAATTTGTATTGCTGGATTAATTCAAGCCTTAGCAGAAGGGATAAATTTTTCTAAAAAAGCTGGATTAAACACAGCTGATGTAATGGAGGTTATTACTAAGGGTGCTGCGCAATCATGGCAAATGGACAATAGATGGAAGACCATGCTAAATGATGAATATGATTTTGGTTTTGCTGTTGATTTGATGAGAAAAGATTTAGATATAGTGTTAGATCAAGCCAAAATAATTAATGCAGATCTTGAAATAACAGACTTAATAAATAATTTTTACAAAGAGATACAGAGTTTAGGGGGAGGTAGATGGGATACCTCCAGCCTCTTAAAAAGAGTGCAAGAAAAATAAATTAGAAAATTATTCTAGAAAATAAAGCCATACCCGCATAAATTAAAAACGTAATCACAACGACATTTTCTAAAAGATTAGAATCTAAATTAATAGACTCATCTGCCATTTCATAAAAACTATCAGGGTTTCCAATAAGCCAGGCTATGCCAATTAGGTGCATAAACATTAATATAGCAACTATCCAGTTGAGTGGCTGATTTGTAAAAACAATCAATGAAGTTATTATCAAAAAAACTATTTCAGTTAATAGATAAATATTAATATTTTCTCTTTTCCAAATGTATCTTAGGAGACTGTATCCAGATTTGTTGGCATAAAAATATGCAAAAGCAGAAAAGATATATATAAAAGCTAAAAAAATAATCATTTATTTTTATTCAAAACCAGAATCAAAACTTACTTTAAAATTCATTGCCTCATTTACTTTTTTTATTCGCATTGTTAGATAAGCCATTGGCCTATTACCCTTTACTCTATTGCAGTGCCCACATAACAACTGATAGTTTTCAATGCAGTCTGGACCATTTTTATCTCGTGGTATTATATGATCAATCTCAAAATTTTTAATTCCAAAATCTTCATTACATCCATTACACTTCCCCTTTTGTTTTTTATAGAGTGCTTCTTTTACATTGCCTGATTTTTTTACTATCTTTACATCAGTTCTTTTTGGAAATTGAGAGGAATGCCCGAAATCATTAAACAAGCCTCCGTCTTGTTGAAGTCTGTCTATTAAAAACTTAGGTGATTTTTCACTAATATCAATTCCAATAAAATTTCTGTTAAGCTGTTGAGCCGCAACACAGGTGGTGGCTCCACCACAAAAAGGATCAAGAATTATGTCACCCTCTTCTGAGCTTTGTTTAATAATACGATGCATTAGAGCCAATGGTTTTTGAGTGGGATATCCTAGATCTTCATCTCCTTTAACATACATAATATCATCCCAGGTTGCCTGAAGAGGAACACCTTTTGCTTCGTCAAGATATAGTTTCCTGTTAGCTAGACCTTTACTGCTGTAATAGATTCTGTTGTTGTCATGAAGCTCTTTCATTGTTTCTTTTGGGACCCTCCATAGGTGATATCTCCCATTCCATTCATACTCATAACCACCACCTGCAAGACTTTTTGCATCTAGCGGCCCAGGTCTAAAGAGTCTCCCATCAACATCTTTATATCTATAACTCTTCTTTATATATTTTTCGTCATATTCTCCATACTGTTTATTCCACTTGTATTTCTTTGACATTACGTACCATAAAATTCTGTCATTGTTATTGCCTAGCCCTTTAGAATCATTTTTGGGGTTAGATCTTTTCCATACAATTTCAGACTTAAAATTGCTTTTACCAAATAGTCTGTCACATATTATTTTTAAATAGTGAGACGCAGTCGGATCACAATGAAGGTAGAAAGAACCGGTTGGCTTTAGAATTCTTTTCATAACTAAAATGCGCTGCGCCATATACGTTAGATATGCTTTCATACCATTTCCATGAATTTTTCCTACGGTTTGAATAAACTGAACCATAAAAGGATATTTCTCGATCATTTCATCTAGATATTCAGTGTCTACATCTTTCCAAGTCCACATATCGTTAAAAGAAATTCCAGCAGCCTTACTGCCTATAGGCGCTTCATATATTCTTTTTGAATTAAAAGGCGGGTCTAGATAAATTAAATCAATAGTATCTGTATTGATTCCATTCATAACATACAAACAATCTCCAGTGTAAAGCATATTTGCATGTTTATTTTTTTTCATATCATAATTCTACAACACTTATAGTGTAGTAAAGTTTTTTTGCAGATCGGAGCTAATATAGGTATATTAATAATCTATATAATGAGGGTATATTATGGTTGGAATAGTAGATCAAGCACTTGAAGCGGGAGGCTCAGACAGCCTTGAAATTGCTTCTTATCATGAAGCATTAGTTGATTTTATTAAAAAAACGGACACGCCAATGACAATAGGTGTTCAAGGTGAGTGGGGAAGTGGCAAGACTTCTCTACTAAATCAAATATGGAACAGGCTTGAAGAATCTAATAACGAGCATGATGATGATGAGAATTTTTTACAAATATGGGTTAACTCATGGGAACATTCATTGCTTTGCACACCAGAAGAGTGCCTTTTAAAAATTGTAAACGAGATAATACAAGAATTATTAGAGGCCGATGTAGATAAAAGTAAAAAAGATAAAGTTAAAGAGGGAGTGCAAAGTTTAATGAGGGGTGCTCTAAGGATAGGATCTTCTTTGGCCGCTGGCAACGCAGGAACCCAGGCAGTTGATTCCATTTTTTCATCTGAGACAAATACAATTAAAGAACTAAGAAGGCAGCTCAATTCATTGGTTGAAGAAATAAAAGAATTAGAATCAAATCCCTATCAAAGGGTTGTGGTTTATGTAGATGACCTTGACAGAATAGATCCAGAAGATGCCGTAAGCATTCTTGAATTATTAAAAAATATTTTTAATATTAAAGATTGTGTATTTGTTTTAGCTATTGACTATCAAGTCGTAGTAAAAGGATTAAAAGAAAAATTTGGTGACCCTACTCCTGAAAATGAATGGGAGTTCAGGTCGTTTTTTGACAAAATTATTCAGTTACCTTTTTCAATGCCGATGGGAAGCTATGACATTGGCAAGTACGTTCTAAGCCTTCTTGGTGATATTAATTATTATGAAAGTGACAACGATCAACTTGATGAAGAATTAATTAAATCATTAGTTACTTTATCAATTGGCACCAATCCCAGATCTATTAAAAGACTAATTAACTCTCTTAGCTTAATTAAAATACTTAATGATACAAAAAATGAATCAGGCTCAGTAGATGGAAGTACAATTGATAATAAAGATGTGGCAACAGTATTGTTAGCAATGGTTTGTTTACAAATTGCCAATTCTGATATTTACGATATGTTAGTTGCAGAGCCAACATTTACAGACTCCTGGGATGACGATTTTGCATATAAAATTACTCAAGGAAAAGAAAAACGAGACAAGGCTTGGAATGAAAATTTTAAACAAGCAGTAAGTTCAAAAGATTTTGATGAACCATGGGAGCAGTGCTTGTATAGAGTATGTTATGTAAATCCAAGACAAAGAAATAACGCAATTAAATACTCAAGATTTCTTAGTGTGTTATCAGAGAACTACAAACCGCAAGAGTTTCAGAAATTTATTGCAACCGCTCTAAAAGAGACTGCTGTTACCGCAGTCTCAGCCACCGACAAACCAAATGTAAGGCCTCCAAGGGGCTCCTTCAAGCCTCATTTTAATCTTGGTATAGACGACTGGGTGCTAAGAGTCAAAGAAGATAATCCTGGTTATGAGGACTGCCCAAAAGAATCCTCTTTAGATGTAATTAAATTATTTGTTGATACATATAAGAATTCTTACAATGCTGTAGATGAAAAATCAGAAGAAAATAAAAACGGCGATATTGAACATACTATAAAGTATGCTGGAGGAGTAACACTTTATAAAAATAAGAAAAAGTTTCTTGGTATTGGAATCTCAAGAAATCAAAAGGGTGAATCTGTATTTATAGAGGTACATAAAAACGCTAAAGACAATCAGATGCCTCTTAATTTTTCTTCTACTGGGCTAAGTTTTACTCATGGCGGAGTTCTCGAGATAACTGATATCGAAAATAAAAAGATTAAAGGAAATTGCGGTTATATAGAATGGATGTTTGCACGTTTTGATCCTACAGATATTTCAATATCTCAAGAACTTATTAAATTTTTATATAAATACTCGATGGAGGGCCTTAAACAAAGAATAGACAAGGACAAAAGATTCATAGTATATGACACAATGAAAAAGCATCTTCAAAATTTCAAAAATAAAAGAAGAAACTCAAATGATTTTAAAGAAGCTGTAGAGGCTATTCAAAGTTTTTACGATCTAAATAAGATAAAAGTGATTGAACTATAATCTGGTATGCGCCTCTTATGCATGAATTTAAATAAAATTAATGATATCTAAATCTAGTTTTATTCTTGGGCAACAATGCTATAAATCATTTTGGTTCGATATCAATAATGAAGAACCAACCAATCCGCCTGATGAGGGAGCACTAGAAAGACTTAGTGCAGGTAATGAGGTGGGTGAAATATCAAAGGAGCTCTTCCCAAATGGCAAAGAAGTGCCTTATTTTTCAGGTGAACCTTTAAAGATGGCAATGCTAACCAAAGAATATATTGAGGAAGGCATCACTTCAATATATGAAGCATCTTTTATATACGACGATATATTTGTAAGAGTAGACCTTATGAATAAAACAGATAAAGGGTGGGATATTTATGAAGTTAAGTCATCTACACGCATAAGAAGCTATCATGAATATGATGTAAGTATTCAATGGCATGTTCTTAAAAGTTTAAATCTAATAGAGCTTAACGATGCATTTATTGTGACTCTCAATAATCAATTTTCGAAGAGCGATCGCATAAACCCAATAAAACTTTTTAATATTGATTCTGTTAAACAAATTGCAGAAGAGAATCAGCCCGAAGTTATAGAAAAAATTCATAAATTAAAGTCTATAGCTGCTAATCAAAATGAACCCAAGGTTAAAATAGGGCCTCACTGCAAAAAACCTCATAGCTGTGTTTATTTTGATAAATGTTGGCCAAGAAGTGCTGATGATATAGATTCAATATTTAGATTTTATAGGATGAATCTAGATAAGAAATTAAACTTATATAATAAAGGGGTAGAGACTTTTAAACAAATTAATCCTAATGAATCTCTCAACCCAATTCAAAAAATTCAACTTATAGCATATAAAAAAGATGGCCCAGTTATTGATAAAAAAAAGATACAGAATTTTATAGACAAGATTCAATATCCAATAAGTTATTTTGATTTTGAAACCTTCACCGATGCGGTTCCAATATATGATTCACAAAGACCACACATGCAGATGCCATTTCAATTTTCATTGCATGTACAAACAACAAAAGACAATACATTTAATATAGATGAGAACCATTATGGATTTATTGCCAAACATGATGAGGACCCAAGAAGAGCTATTGCAGAAAGCATGATTAAAAGTTTTCCGAAGACAGGAACAATAATCGCCTATAACCAATCTTTTGAAAAGAATTGCATAAAAAGCCTTGCTGAATATTGTCCGGACTTAGCAGAGGATTTGCTTTCACTTAATAAAAGATTTATTGATCTTATAGAACCTTTTAGAAGTGGAGGCTATTATGACAAGGAGTTTAGAGGCAGCTTTTCAATTAAAAAGGTTCTGCCAGCACTCTGCCCAAATGATTCCGAGCTTGACTATAAACAATTAGACATAAGTAATGGTGGCATGGCTTCTAGTGCTTTCAAAGAAATGAGAACACAGTCAATAGAACAAATCAACCTGACCAGAGATAAGCTTTCTAAATATTGTAGATTAGATACGTATGCTATGTATGCAATTTATCAAAAATTACTTCAAATATAATTATTTAAATTAATTTTTTTTCCTTTTTCACCTTTATATCGTCTGTGAATATGTTTTCTTTCAGTGCTAGCCCCCATATCCGTTTTGTATAGGCCATAAAACTTATAGACAGTATGACCAAAAATATTTTTATAATGAGCAAATACAATTCTATCCCGTATAGGCTTATTTGGATCTCTAAGGTGATAGTCTTCTTTTTTAACTATCTCAATAATAGTCTCACCATTATCTTCTATCGTGTTTTGCCAATTTTTATTTATATATAATTTAGGTAGCCAAACAGCATGATTTAATTTTCTAGTTCCCACTTCCCACCATCCTGATTGGGGGCTGAAGTCGCTTGTGTAACCAAATAATTTCAAACAATCTTTTATGTATTTGAAAACCACATTATCGTCAACATTTATAAATCCTTGTTCAATATATCTCTGGGGGTCATATTTCTTTTCAAAATCCCATACTATTTTTTTGTTTAATTTTTTTTCAAACTCTTTTTTTCTTCCTTTAATGCGTTCTACAAATTGATCTATTTCATCTATGACTTCGTTTATATCTCTATTTTTATCATATCTTGATTTATCATGTACTCTGATTCTTTCCATCTTCCAGTCTAATGCTTCAAGAGTCTCTCGCTGTTTTAATTTATTTTCATACTCTTTCGAAACTTTTAAAATTTTCTCAGTTCTTTTTTTATCTTTTTCTTTATGCTCTTCTTCATCATGTTGCGCCTCATCAATCTCGTAATATAATTTTAATGACGGAAAGCATAAATCAGCCAAATGATGGTTATCACCTTTAATATTAATATACTGTTGACATACAAATTCAATATCAGGGTCATCAAGCTTATGTAATATTCTTGTAATAACAAAAAGTTCCCACTTCTTAAGCCTTATTTTAGATAAGCTCCTTAGAATATATTCTTCTTTAGACATCTTTGCCATAAGTTACCTCGGCATTCCTTTAGGTGCTTTTCCTTTTCTCATCTTAGACATGATTTTTAGTCATAAAATATTTATGATTTTATTTGTTGAACAATATCTTTAGTTTGATTATCTAAATTATCTTGAATAGACTCTGCTAGCAAAGATGCTGCAAAAGCAACCCTTGCTAGAGGAACTGTGCTATTAGAAACATGTTCAATTGACTCAGCTAAGTTAGACATACCTTCGGCCATATAGGCCAATTTTTTATCCATGTCTCTTTCTCTTTTTGCATAGTCAAACTGTCTTTTAGCATCACTAGCTTTTCTAGAGGCTCTGTCTGACTCGCTTCTAACATCACTATTAGCTGACCCAGCAACAGAAGCTCTTACTAACCATCTAAGCATATTTAACTCCCTTAATTAAAAATTAATTAGAAAATTTTTTTTATTAGAAAGTGATATGTTGCAACAACCAAGTCGTCTTTTAAATATTCACCACCTTTAACCCTATAATCTTTTACATTTCCAATTCTTCTTCCAGAACCAATACTTTGTCCGTCATACACATAACCATTTTTTACGTTACCAACTTTTTTTCCAGTACCAATACTTTGTCCGTCATATATCACGCCATTTTTTACATTACCAACTTTTTTTCCAGTACCAATACTTTGTCCGTCATATATAACGTCATTTTTTATATTTCCAATTTTTCTTCCAGACCCAGGGCTTGATCCGTCAAAAAATACACCATTTTTAAAATTCGCCATATTTTAGTCTCCAAGTTTATTATTAAAATAATTTAATATGTTTCTTTTATAAACGCAAATTTATTTAATTAATAGTGTGGCGGCCTCTCATAATTAATTGGTTCAAAGTCAGGCTTCTTCTCTTTCTCTTTAAACCTTTTGTATCTTGATGTTACGTCAGCACAATCATCTGCTGCCGATGGGATTTTTTCTATTTTATTATTTTTAGATTTGGGATTACCCATATTTTATATTCCTATGGCCAATCAATAGTAAACTTGTCTGCTCCTACGCTTATAGCTTTTGTTGCAGTTCCACGTATTGTAAAGCTAGATTTTATATTTAATAACAGTTCTCTCATAAGTCACCTTCCTTTCTTACCTCACTTCTTTGGACTTCAAATTTTTCACCATATCTTGCTTCTAATTTCTTTTGATTTTCACTTATGACCTCAAAAGGATCTAATCCAAGAGATGCACATGCTGTGGTCCAATACCATATTATGTCTCCTAACTCCCTTTTCATATGAAAGATATTATCTTCAGATGCTGGTTTTCCCTGAAGAACCATTTTTTTTACTATTTCTACAAATTCACCCGTTTCACTACCAAGCCCCAATGCTGCAGTTAATAATCTTGGCATTTTAATTGATGAATTTAATTCAATTTCATCCATGCTCTTTTTTAAAGCTTCTATGTCTAAACTAGGCTCGCTGGTTACCTTAGTAACAAAATCACTATAGGTAGCAAAAAAATCTTTTACTTCTTGGCTCATTAATCTCTCCTGTAATTAAATTATTTTATTTTTAATGACCTTTGACTATCAACTATATTATATAAATGTTCTTGTGCTTCTGGTTTTAACTGGGCAATACCCATGGTCATGACATCGATAACGGCCGTGTATGCAATTCTAGAAGTATGAGGTTTTGTAATTCTATAGTTATCTCCAACATTGATGCTGATTGGATAATCGCAAATATTTGCTAATGGAGTATTTTCAGGCATTATTCCAACAACCTTAACTCCAGACTTCTTTAAAATTTTTACACTGTCTATTAGGGCTGAAGTTGTTCCAGATTGCGATATAGCCAATACTACATCATTTTTAGAAAGAGAATTAGCTGACATTAATTGGATATGAGGATCTGAAATAAATGATGATGATATTTTTAATCTAAAAAATTTATGCTGTGCATCCATAGCCACAGGAGCTGAACCGCCAAACGCATAAACTTCAACCCTTTTAGCATTTGCCAATGCCTCAATTGCTGATTCAAGAATATCTTGATCAATTTGAGATCTAACATTTAATATCTCGCTTATAGTAGTGTCAAAGACTTTCTCACATAATTCATGAATGCTGTCGTCTTCTTCAATCTCATACATCACAAAATAATCGTCAGCTGCTAATTGTTGAGATAGATTAATTTTAAACTCTTGATAGCCTGAGAAACCCAATGCCTTACAAAACCTAATTAATGTTGGTTCGCTAATACCCATTGCAGATGAGGCTTCTGCAGTCTTCATGGTTACTATAGATTTAGGATTTTTAAGAACAAAATCTGCTACTAGTTTTTCAGATTTCCTTAATTCAGGAAGAGTATTTTTAATTTGTCTCAATAATTTTGTTGGCATAAGGTTAGAATATCTCTCTTAAACAAAAAAATGAATCCCTAAATGGACGTATCTCACATTTTAGAACATCTTAATGACCAGCAACGAGAAGCTGTTACGTCTGAAAAACAACATTTAATGGTACTTGCTGGGGCTGGCTCAGGAAAAACTAGAGTATTGGTTCATAAAATAGCATGGGAAGTAGAAGCACTTAGAAAAAATCCTGCCTCTATTATGGCTGTGACTTTTACAAACAAAGCTGCACTTGAAATGCGATCAAGAATTGAAGAATTACTTGAAGCGCCAATGATGGATGGTTGGGTGGGTACCTTCCATGGCCTAGCTCATAGAATGTTGAAGAGATTTCATAAAGAGGCAAGTCTCAACAGTGGATTCACAATATTAGACTCAGACGATCAGCTGCGGATTATTAAAAGAATCTCCAAAGAGCTGGGTTTTGATGAATCAGTATGGCCTTCTAGGCAGACACAGTGGCAAATTAATGCATGGAAAGATGAGGGTTTTAGAAGCAATTTAGTAGATGATAAAGGAGATTACTTTAAAGAAAGTATTAATAAAGTTTATAAGGAATATGAAAAAACATGTATTCGTGACAATCTTGTAGACTTCGGAGAACTTCTTCTCAGATCATTTGAAATCGTTCGAGACAATGAATCAGTTAGAACTTTTTTTCACTCTAGGTTTAAATCTATTTTAGTGGATGAATTTCAAGACACCAACACCATTCAATACAATTGGTTGCTTGAAATAGCATCCAACACCATTCAATACAATTGGTTGCTTGAAATAGCATCAGATCAAGCATCTTTGACTGCTGTTGGAGACGATGATCAGTCTATCTATGGATGGAGAGGGGCAAAAGTTGAGAATGTAGATTCTTTCACAAAGACTTTTGAAGATACAGAGATCATAAGACTTGAACAAAATTATAGATCAACAAATATAATTCTAGGGGCTGCTAATGCGCTTATCGAAAATAATACAGACAGACTTGGCAAGAATCTTTGGACTGAAAAACTTGAAGGCGAGCAAATAATTTTATACCAGGCATATAACGAACAAGACGAGGCAAGATTTGTTGCAGACATTTTAAAAGACTGGATGAATAAAGGAGAGATGTATGAGGATGCGGCAGTTCTTTATAGATCAAATGCCCAATCAAGAGCTCTAGAAGAAGCATTATTGAGATCTAGTATTCCATATAGAATTTACGGCGGTCAGAGATTCTATGAGCGTATGGAAATCAAGAACGCTATAGCCTACTTAAAAATTATCTTTAATAATTCTGATAACCCAGCTTTTGAAAGATCAATCTCAAATCCTACAAGAGGCGTTGGTGAAAAGACGTTAGCAAAAATTAGAACTGCTGCAAATCAATATAATATTTCATACATAAAGGCTTCTGCTAAATTAATAGATGATGGATCTATATCTGGCAGAGGAGGGACTGGATTAAAATCTTATCTCGAGTTTATTTCTAGATGTAAAGAATTTATAGAAGAAAACCCTTTATCTGATTTAATGGAAGAGATAATTAAAACATCTGGCCTAGTTGCATATCATGCAAAAGAGCCAGGTGAAAAGGGTAAAACAAGAGTAGAAAATTTAGAAGAGCTTGTTTCGGCTACAACTAATTTTGAACAAAGTATTAGGGAAGATAAAACAAATAAAGAAATTGCAGAGCAATACTTAGATATGATTTCTTTGGATTCTGGAGATCGACAAGCTTCAGAGCATGATGATGCTGCCCAACTAATGACTCTTCATTCTGCCAAGGGATTAGAATTCAAGCTCGTGTTAATGACAGGACTTGAAGAGAGTCTTTTTCCTCATGGGAGGTCTATGGAGAACCCAGCCCAGTTGCAAGAGGAAAGAAGGTTGTGTTATGTAGGCATAACAAGAGCTATGGAAAAGTTATATATAACTCATGCTGAATCTAGAAGGTTGCATGGCTCAGATACTTTTAATCCTCCTTCAAGATTTTTAAAGGAAATTCCAAAAGATCTTATAAATGAGATAAGACCTAGAGCACAAACCCATATCCCTTATAATAGAAAAGACTTCAGTGAAACCAAGCTTGAGTTTGAAGATGAGATTGGAATCTCATTGGGTCAAAGAGTTCTTCATAAAAAATTTGGTGAGGGTGTGGTTTTGAATTATGAAGGCTCTGGTGAGGCAGCTAGAGTTCAAGTTAATTTCAGCAAAGCGGGTACTAAATGGTTGGTTATGGCTTATGCAAATTTAGAGAAAATATAATGAGAAAATTTTTATTACCAATATTAACTATCATTATTTTAGCGGGATGTTCTGATACAGGCATTGCCAAAGAATCATCTCAATTAGAAGAGCAAAAGAAATATGAATGGAGGCTGGTTACCTCATGGCCAAAAAACTATCCTGGATTGGGGATGGCTCCAGAAAGAATTGCTAATTTGGTAGAAGAAATGAGTAACGGTCAGATGAAAATAACAGTATATGGAGCCGGAGAACAAGTTCCTGCATTTTTTTTTGGGGTCTTTGATGCTGTATCTAGCGGCTCACACCAAATGGGCCACAGCGGCGGGTATTTCTGGAAAGGAAAAGTTCCTGCAGCTCAATTTTTTACCAGTGTGCCTTTTGGACTAACTGCAGATGAAATTAATGCCTGGGTAAATAGAGGAGGCGGCTTAGAGCTTTGGAGAGAGATATATGAACCATTTAATATTTATCCTATTCCTGCAGGAAATACAGGAACCCAAATGTTTGGTTGGTTCAATAAAGAGATTAATTCTCTTGAAGATATTAAAGGTTTAAAAATGCGTATTCCGGGCATTGGTGGAGAGGTCCTTAAAGAGGCTGGCGGTATACCGGTAACTCTTCCAGGCGGGGAATTATTTACTGCATTACAAACAGGCGTAATTGATGCGACAGAATGGGTTGGACCATATAACGATCTAACCTTTGGCTTTCATCAAGCTGCAAAATATTACTATTATCCAGGGTGGCATGAGCCAGGACCGATGCTAGAGCTTTTAATTAATATTGATGCATGGAACAGTCTTCCAAAACATCTTCAAGTTATTATTGAGACTGCTGCTAAAGCTATAAATCAGGACATGCTTGATGAGTATTTAGCAAGAAACAATAAAGCCCTTACAGAACTAATAGAGGTTCATGGCGTTGAGTTAAGAAAGCTGCCAGATGATGTAATCGAAGAGTTTAGGCTTATATCAGAAAAAATATTAGATGATTTGGCTAAAGAAGATAAGGTTATTGGAAGGGTTTATGAGTCTTATTCAGAATTTAGAAAAAATGTATCGGCATATCATGAAATATCAGAGGATGCATTTATTGAAGCTAGAAATAAGTAGTGTCAGAAAATTTAACTTTTAAATCTCTTGGTCTTTGTGATTATGATGGTGTGTGGCAGTCAATGAAATCACATATCAGGGAAGAAGATTTTAAAAATGAGATATGGTTTTTGGAACATCCACCAGTTTTTACTTTAGGAACCGCTGCTGATCAAAAACATATTTTAAATGCTAAAGGTATTCCAGTTATTCAATCTGACCGCGGAGGTGAGGTAACCTATCACGGACCCGGACAATTAGTTATTTACTTTATGATCGATGTGAAAAGATCAAAACTAGGACCAAAGATTCTTGTTAAGACACTTCAAGAATTCACTAAATCACTTCTTAAAGAATACTCAATAGACTCTGAATTTATAGATGGCGCACCGGGAGTTTATGTAAATGAAAAAAAGATAGCTTCTATTGGTCTAAGAATTTCTAAAGGAAAAACTTATCATGGGATCAGTATTAATGTTGATATGGATCTTGCCCCTTTTAGTTATATAAACCCCTGTGGTTATGAAGGGCTTAAAGTCACACAAATTAAAGATTTAAACAACAAGGCAAACATTAAAGACGTTGAGCGCCTTGCAATTAAACTTTTAGAGCCTATATTCTAAATATGGAGATTATTCCAACACAAAAAATAATTAATAGGGATGGGGTCAAGGCCGTAAAAAATGGACAGAAGCGCAACCAGTATTCTCATATCCCTAACTTAAAAAAACCTGAATGGTTAAAAGTTAAAGCTCAGTTCAATCCTAATTTTCATAAGATAAAAAATCAGGTTTCAGAAAAAAGGCTTAACACTGTCTGTGAGGAAGCGCATTGTCCTAATATCTCTGAGTGCTGGTCTGCTGGCACGGCAACTTTTATGCTCATGGGCTCAGTATGCACAAGGGCATGTAAGTTTTGTTCAGTAGATACAGGAAACCCAAAAGGCTGGTTAGATCAAGACGAACCTCTTAATACCGCAAAAGCGGTTGAAATTATGAAGCTCAAATATGTTGTTCTTACATCAGTGAATAGAGATGATCTTCCAGACGGAGGCGCCAAGCATTTTGCTGACACAGTAAAGCTGATCAAAGATTTAAATCCTGGAACAGCGGTGGAAGCACTAACACCAGATTTTAAGGGACTATCATCTTCTATAGATACCATCGTTAACTGTGGATTAGAAGTTTTTGCACAAAACATTGAAACTGTTGAAAGACTTACTCATCCAGTAAGAGATATTAGAGCGGGCTATCAACAAACTCTTGATGTTTTAGCAGAATCAAAAAAAATTAATCCAAAGGTTCTAACTAAAACCAGTCTTATTCTTGGTCTTGGCGAAACAGATGAAGAAATCGAGCAAACAATGGATGATCTAATAGCTAATAAAGTAGATATCCTAACAATTGGACAATACTTAAGACCAACCTTAAATCATTTACCCATAGAAAGATGGGTAACTCCAGAAGAATTTGAGACTTATAGAGACATTGGATTGAGAAAAGGATTTTTAGAAGTTGTTTCAGGACCTATGGTTAGATCTAGCTACAGAGCTGAAAGAGCTCTAGAGAAAAATAACGCTGGTTTATAAATTTACTTCAAATTTGAAATAACACCTGAGACCAATTCGTAGCTTTTGTTAGATATATATTCTAAATCAACCCATTCTTGGTAAAGCTTTTTGAATCTTTCCACGCCCATTTCATCAAGAATATCAAAAGGACCTTTTTGAAGATTGGTTCCATAAGTCCAGGCATTATTAATAGCATCTTTTTCCAAGATACCATCAGATAATAAAACAAGAGATGCTTCTATAATTCCGATATATAGATCTTGTTTTATATTTTCATAGTTAATCTGATCATTGCTTATATCAATGTTGGAGTGATTTAAAAAACCTGCTCCAGTTTTAATACCAAGATTATTTTTATGAATATATGAAGATAGGTGCTTTAGGATTTTTCCTTTATGATCAATTAGTCTAGATTCTTCATCTTGCTCCTCCCAAGCATTTTTTATTACATCAAGGCCGAGCATATCCATTATTCCAAAAGGCCCTAGCTTACTGTCATTAGCATTTTTCCATGCTCCATCTATCTCTTCTATGGAGTACCGTCCTTCAATTACCATCAGCATGCTTTGAGTTGTTAGTGCTCCAAGCATTGGATTTAAGGCATATTTGGAATTTCTATTTTTATATATAATCCCACCGCATCCTAAAGTTTCCACAAAAGTTTTTACTGATATTATTGTTTCCTCACTTGTATGAGTTCCTCTAACAATGTCAACCAACCTTGAACCTAAATGGAAATGCATTGCAGCAAACTGATGTTTGGGGCTGAATTGATTGCTTAATACCTCTAAAGACAAACCAGAAGTATTAGTAGTAATGATTGTTTTTTTTCTTACTAAACCCTCAAGTTCTTGGAATAATTGTTTTTTTAACTCTAAATTTTCTGGAATAGATTCACTCACTAAATCGACTCTATCTAAAGCAAATTTTAAATCACTGCAGTCATATATTTTTTTTATAGCAGCGTTCACATCAACGCCCTTAAAAAAATTGTCATGGTTTAGAAAATCAGCCAATTTTGATTGATTACTAGCCCTATTTTTGAGGGATTCTTCACAAGGATCATATATTACACATTCATATCCAGCCGCTGAGGCTAGCAGCGAGTTAAAACATCCCATTGTTCCAGCCCCAATAAAGCAGACTTTTTTAATAGGAACATACATATCTTATTTTAGAATTTTTGAAGGTTTATCAGGAATAAATAGATTGGTTGCACCTTTCGTCATCACAGCATCTTCATATTCAAGAATTGGTAACCTTTTAAGTTTATTAATTATATGAGACTGAGTTGGATTTTGTTCCCAGCTAGATGAGTGCCAGTTAACCAACCCTTTACCAAGACTCATTTCAGTAAAAATATTTTGTGAGTTATGTAATATTGGTTCTGCAACAACAGGCGGTAATGCTGGATTAACATTGGGTATGTATCTATATCCAAAGGATTTCATGTATGCTTTTTCTTTCACTATCCCATCAACAATTTTTTTGTCTAATCGAGCAGCATCAGAAATCGCAATATCTAAAATAGGACTTGTAAAATGCGACATTCGCACATTAGCAGAATTATTATCATAAGATATATCATCAATATCAGCATATATCTTTGGGATACCTTGCATCTCTCTTCCTGTAAGGATTGGGTCTGTTAAGTTCTCCCACATGACCAAATTGTATGATGCTGTAACTTCATCAACATCTCCAGAAAAAATAGCCTCAACACTAACCGAAATCAAATTATAGTTTCGTCCTGCAAGCCAATCGATATCTTTATTACGCGCATAATTTACAGAAACAGTTGGCTCATCAGAAATTTTAAACTGTTCTGGTATTAGTTTTCTTAGCATTTCTGCATCTGTTTTATAGGGGATAATCAACATCGATACATCTCGATACCATCCAGAACTCCTTGGGTCTGTGTCCCTTGGACCAAAATTAAAAGGCATCATGCTGTTACCATTTTTTGGAATTTTAAAATTTGTCATAGAACTAAAAATGGTACAAGAAGAACAGCAACTAAAACAAGTAGTTGAATAATAATAAAAGGAATGACACCTTGGTATATCTCAGATGTCTTAATTGATTCATCTGCAACACCACGCAGATAAAAAAGAGAGAAACCGAATGGAGGTGTTAAAAATGAGGTTTGGAGATTTATTGCTATAAGTATTGCAAGCCATACAGGATCAAAGCCCATCATCAATAATGGCGGAGCAACTAAAGGAACAATAACATAACAAATTTCAATAAAATCTAAAATAAAGCCAAGCAAGAAGACAAATATCAATACGAAAATAAGAGCCATATAAGGGCCACCAGGCAAAGATCCAAAAATTAGGTCAATCAGATCATCACCTCCAACCCCTCTAAAAATTAATGAAAAAATTGAAGCTCCAATTAATATAGTAAAGATCATAGTCGAAATAATTGCAGTCTTTTGACTGGTCTCTTTTATAAAATTAAATGTTAACCCTCCATTGATTAATACAATTAGCAAAGCTCCCATTGCTCCAATAGCTGATGCTTCAGTTGGAGTGGCAATACCGGCAATGATTGATCCTAAAACCAATATTATGAGCAAAAGGGGTAAAGCAAGAGTTTTTAAGATATCTATAAAAGATGCTGAGCTTGCCTCAGGCTCAAAAAGAATGTCAGGGTTTTTCTTGTTCTTATAGATTGTATATAAAAGATAACCAAAACAAATCATAATGCCTGGCACGTACTATCGCACCGACAAACAGATCCCCGACTGTGACAGTCTTTTGAGAAAAAATGCCCATATTATTTTGGGCCCTTTGATATGCATTAGACATAACATCGCCCAATAACACCAATGCAATTGAGGGAGGAATAATCTGACCAAGAGTCCCCGTGGATGCAACAAGCCCTGATGAAAAATCCTTTTTGTAACCTTGCTGAACCATTACAGGAAGTGACATTAAGCCCATGGTAACTACAGTTGCCCCAACTATTCCAGTGCTTGCAGCTAATAATGCTCCGACTGCAATAATAGAAATACTTAACCCACCCCTTACATTTTTAAAAGCCAGCGCCATATTTTCTAACATTTTTGATGCTATGCCAGAACGCTCAAGCACTGTACCCATAAAAATGAAAAGCGGTACAGCAAGCAAAGTTACATTATTCATAATTCCAAATATTCTTAAAGGAATACTTTTTAAAATTGACTCGTCAAATATTCCAAGTGGAATACAAACAAGAGCAAATAAAATAGAAACTCCAGAAAGAGTAAATGCTACTGGATATCCAAAGAGTAATGCGCAGCAAACTAAAACTAAAAGTAATAAGGGTATTATTTCCATTTGATTTTCAGGAGCTGATTAATAAGAGCAGCCATAAGTGTAATTGGAAATAATATAAGAAAAGTTTTTTGAATAAATACAAATGCCAAACCGCCGGCTTCAGTTGAAACTTCTTTCATTTTCCATGATGCTTCAATAGTTTCTAGAGAATATATGAAAGTAACAATTATTATTGGTAATAGAAAAAGAAAGCCAAAAATGTTATTGATACGATTTTTATATTTATTCGATGCATTTCTATAAAATATATCTACGCGAACATGTTCATCCTTATTCATAACATATCCTGCACAACCCAAGAAAACCAAAGCATGAAAATACATTACTAATTCTTGCAAATTAGTCCTTCCAACCCCAAAAAAATACCTACTAATAATAACAATCACCATTAGTAAAATCATTACTGGTATAAGGTATGAAATTTTTTCACCTACAAAATTTATATACTTTTCTATAAGTTTCATTAGTAGTCTGACCTAGATTTAGTTAGAATAATTATCATGTTAATAGTACTTTCCCCAGCAAAAACCTTGGATTTTGGCATTGATGCTAAAAGCAATCATACTGCACCGCAGTTTTTAAGCCAATCTTCAAACCTTATAAAGAATTTAAAACAGAAAGAGCCAAAAGATATTGCAAGTCTTATGGGTCTTAGTGATAAACTTGCTGCTTTAAATTTCGATAGATATCAATCTTGGAAAGCCTCAAAAATAGTTTCTGCAGATACCAAGCCATCTGTAATGGTTTTCAAGGGAGATGTGTATCAGGGTCTGGATGCTGAAACTTTAAATAACAAGCAAATTAAATTTGCTCAAAAGCACTTAAGAATTCTTTCTGGTCTATACGGTATTCTTAGGCCTATGGATGTAATTAAGCCTTACAGATTAGAAATGGGAACAAAGTTAGAAACAAGCAAGGGTAAGAATCTATATGATTTTTGGGGCAACTCAATTCAGAAAAATGTTCTACAAGATTTACAGTCTCAAAAATCTGATCTGCTTATAAATCTTGCATCTAAAGAATATTTTACTGTATTAGGAAAATTGCCAGAGCATATCAATGTAGTATCACCAGTGTTTAAAGATTATAAAAATGGTAAGCACAAAATCATTAGTTTTTATGCTAAAAAAGCAAGAGGCCTTATGGCAAGGTGGATTATTGAAAATAATATAAAAGACTTTGAAAAACTATCGAAGTTTAATATAGATGGATATTACTTTTCTAAATCAGAATCTACAGTAACTGAGCCAGTTTTTTTGAGAGACTAGTTTTAAATTAAACCCTCTTTTTCCCAAAAAGATTTCTTTGGCTCTAAATCTTCAAACTCACCATCAGTTTTATTCATATAAGCAGTCATTGCTGCCTCCATATCTTTTCCACTTATTAGGCTTGCATTCCAAGTGGCATGAAACTCTAGAGCATCTCGAACAGAATGATCTCTAGCATAATTTATTTGTTTTTTAATAACCCTAGTAACTAAAGGTGATTTACTGGCAATTGTTTGAGCTATTTTTTGAACTTCGCTCCTAAGCTCATCTTCTGAAGAATAAACCTCATTAACTAAGCCTAAAGATTTTGCTTCAGATGAATCGAACTTTTCGCTCCTAAGCTCATTTTCTGAAGAATAAACCTCATTAACTAAGCCTAAAGATTTTGCTTCAGATGAATCGAACTTCCTTCCTGTATATGCAAGCTCTCTTAATGCTGCAAGAGGGATCAAGGAGGGTAGTCTCTGGAGGGTTCCCACATCTGCAGCAATTCCAATATCAACTTCAGCAATTTTAAAAAATGCATTCTCTGAGCAGTACCTTAAATCACAGGCTGCCGCCATATCTATAGCACCACCAACACAGGCACCCTGAATAGCTGCTATGGTCGGCATCCTGCATTCCTCAAGAGCTGTAAATGTATCTTGAAGCTCTAAAACTTCATGATAAAAAGCCTCTCTTTGCCTTGCTGGATCTATTTCTCTTTCTGATTTTTTGGGTGGTGCAAAGGTGCTTAAATCCATACCAGCGCTAAAATGTTTACCTTGTCCGGATAGAACTATTACTCTTGCATCAGAGTTTTTATCTATATTCTTAATAATCTCTGGAAGTTCTTTCCAAAAAATTCTTGTCATAGAATTTAATTGATCAGGCCTGCTCATTGAAAGATGAGCTATACCATCCTTATGACTTACTTCAAAGCAAGAATAATTATTCATTTTCTGCAATTTTTATTGAATCATCAACAATATTACGAATTTTTTCAACATGTTCAAAAGTCTTATGATGTGACATAACAACTTTTCTTTCTTCACTTAAAAGAACAAGCATTTTCTTTAGCTTGTGCAGATTTTCTAAGACTTCACTATTCATATTTATTTGTATAACTAAAATTAATTATTGGCATTATAATGCTCTTAATCTATGAAATCACGAAATCTAATATATTTATCCTCTGTCTTTTGTTTATTTGCTGCTGATATTTCAGCAACCGAAGAGAAAATTGATAATTCTGTCCAGGCTCAGTCCATGCTTGCAGTTTTATATGCTCAATCCTCTGCTGAGTATGAAGCAAACAATCTTCAAACTTATGCTGGAGCAAAACTAGCATTAGAAAAAGCATTGGCTAATAAAAATTGGACTGCTGCGATAGAGCAAAAAGAAGATTTTTCTGAAAAACCGCCTGCAGTTATTTTAGATATAGATGAAACCGTTCTTAATAATATACCTTTTCAAGCAAGATCAATTATAAAAGGTGAATCTTATCCAAATGGTTGGGTTGAGTGGATGCTTGAAGAGGCATCTACTTCTGTAGCTGGAGTTTATGAGTTCTTGAAATATGCTGATAGCAAAGGAATTAAAATTTTTTATGTGACTAATAGAATTGCAATTGCTGAAGAGGCTACTCGAAATAATTTAAAGAAACTTGGATTACCTTTTGACTCTGATAGAGATGTTTTATTAATGAAAAATGAAAATGGTTGGACCTCTGATAAGGTTTCTAGAAGAGAATTAATTGCTCAGGATTATAGGATTCTCCTTCTCATAGGAGATCAGCTAGGCGACTTCATATCATTAGAAGAGGCAACTGCTGGCATGGATTCAAGAAAAGAAATAGCTTCAAAATATGAAGAAATGTGGGGTAAGAAATGGTTTATGATTACAAATCCAATTTATGGAAGATGGGAAGCTTCAATTTACAACAATGAATATCCTGATACTGAGAGCGAGCTTATGCAAATGAGACTAAAAGCTCTAAAGCCATAAAATACTAATGAAAAAATTTTTGCTTATCCTAAGTCTAGTTAGTATAGCTATCTTTTTAAATTTTCTGAATATCAAAACCAATACAGAGAAAATAAAAATAGGAAACAAACAAACAAAAAATATAAATATTGCTAGCTTTGAAAAGAATCAGAAGCCCAAAAATATTATTTTAATAATTGGGGATGGAACCGGCCTTAATCAAGTAACATTATCAAGAATTGCCATTGGCGGCCTAGATTTCAAATTAGCTATTGATCAAATGCCTTATACTGGTTTTTCTCTTACCCATTCTTATAATAATGCTTATACAGATTCTGCAGCTGCAGCAACCGCATGGGCAACTGGGAAAAAAACAAATAACAAATTTTTATCAGTTGATGTCAATAAGAAAGAATTAAAAACCTTACCTGAAATTTTATATGAAAAAGGCTTCTTATCTGGTCTTGTATCTACTTCTTCAATAACTCATGCAACACCAGCAGCATTTTATGCTCATGTTGATTCAAGATCTGAAATTAAGAAAGAATTAAAAACCTTACCTGAAATTTTATATGAAAAAGGCTTCTTATCTGGTCTTGTATCTACTTCTTCAATAACTCATGCAACACCAGCAGCATTTTATGCTCATGTTGATTCAAGATATGAAGAAGAAGAAATTGCCAATCAATTAATAGCTTCATCTATCAGCATTGCTTTAGGAGGGGGTAAGGAATTTTTTGACAATGAAAGATTAAAAAAGGATTCTTTATACATATCTGATAAAGAAAGTCTGGAAGAGTTAGAATTGTCAGCTTCGAGAAGAGTCATCGGTCTTTTTGATAAAGATGGTATTGAAAGATCACCCAAAAAACCCACTCAACAAGAGATGACAAGAGTTGCTTTGAATTTTTTAAAAACTAAGACAAATAACTGTAAAGGATTTTTTTTAATGAGCGAAGGAAGTCAAATTGATTGGGCAGCTCATGATAATGATGCAAAGAAAATGATAACTGAATTTGAAGATTTTGATAAAACCATTAGATTGGCTATGGAATATGTAGGTAAAAATAAAGATACTCTATTAATCATAACAGCTGATCATTTT
>Ga0206124_10000293_pt1 | contig 40033 bp, 30 predicted proteins | sample Helgoland_Spring_3_FD_148671 | JGI IMG/M metagenome (GOLD analysis project Ga0206124, IMG submission 148671) | Pelagic subsurface seawater microbial communities from Kabeltonne, Helgoland, North Sea - Helgoland_Spring_Bloom_20160321_2 | ecosystem: Environmental > Aquatic > Marine > Epipelagic ... | reverse complement strand
GATTACATCATGTATTTTCTGACGTGTCTTATTCAATATCTGAAAATTTATAAATTTCTCTCAAAGTTAGTAGTTTTTTATATTTCTTTTGAGAAATTACTCTATAGACATAATTTTTAACCTTTTCGGAATTTTCAACTTTCACAACTCTTGAGTATAACTTTTCTTCACTATTTATATTATTGAATAGATCAAAATACCCATAACCAATAAATTTTTCATTTTTAAAAAAAATAAAACTTTTATCACTTTCTTTTTTACCATTAAAAGTGACAATAAAATCCTTTAATTCACTAATAATACTTGGTTTATCTATTTTACGAAATATCTTAGGATCGATATTATTATTTATTTTAGGATTTAACTTTCTAATCTCATTTAATGTTTTAATAACACTTATGCTATAATTTCCTGTGCTATGAACTTTAATTGATTTAAAGTTATTTTGAACATACTTGGGAATGAATTTTTTACTTGTAAATAGTTTAACAACTTTATTTTTTATGTCTTTACTAAAGTCAATGTATATCAACTTTTTATTTTTATTGTATATGTAAAAAACTCCTGTTTCATTTTTAAGATTTTGAATAGTGTCCTTAAAAATTGAACTCATACTTTCACCAGCTAGTTCAACTATACTCTTTTTAATTATCTCCTGTTTAACATCTTTTTCCATTAGAATTTTAAATAATTCTACTGTAGCTAGTGCATCTCCACTTGCTCTGTGCCTATCTTTTAAAGGAATTCCTAGACTTCGTGATAGCTTTCCTAATTTATAAGATTCTTGTTCTGGAAGTAATTCTTGAGATAGGATTACAGTACATAAAGATTTCATCGAAAATTCATATCCAAGTCTTTTGAATTCTAACTGGAGTATTCTATAATCAAATTGGGCATTGTGTGCTACTAATATTGAATCTGATGTTATCTCTATTACTCTTTTTGCTATTTCATGGAATTTAGGGGCTGTTTTAACCATTTTAGATGTAATACCTGTAAGTTTCTCTACATATGGGTGTATATCTCTCTGAGGGTTAACTAAACTTATAAATTGATCTGTAATATTAGTGCCATTAAATTTGTAAGCAGCAACTTCAATTATTGATTCTTCATTAAACTTTCCTCCAGTAGTTTCTAGGTCAACAATAGTATACATTAATAGTTTCTTTGTCCAAAAATTTTACTTCCTACTCTTATCATGTTAGATCCGTTATTAATAGCTAATTGATAATCATCACTCATTCCAATTGAAAGAATTTTGAATTTTGAATCAATAGTTTTCATCTCTTTAAATAATTTTTCCATTTTTTTAAACTCATCAGCTATTAAACTTTGATCTTTCGTAAAAGTAGCCATAGCCATAAGTCCAATTGTGTTTATGTTTTCAAACTGTTTAAGATCTGTATAAAATGAATCAAGTTGTTCTGGATTTAATCCATATTTACTTTCATCATTAGATATCTTAATTTGTATTAGACAATCTATGGATCTATTCTCCTTCCTTGCATTTTTATCAATCTCTTTTGCTAATGACAATCTATCTAATGAATGGATTAAAGAAATGAATTTAGAAATATGTTTTACTTTATTTTTTTGAAGATGTCCAATCATGTGCCATTCTATATCTTTTGGTAAATTATTGTACTTCTCTACTATTTCATGAACTCTATTTTCGCCAAACTTTTTTTGACCTTGATTGTAAGCTTCAATAATTTGTTCAACACTTCTGGTCTTAGATACTGCTATCAAGTCTGCTTTGTCTTTTATCTCATTATTAATGATTGAAATTTGATTTTTTATACTCATAACTGACTCATTATCTCTTCTGCAACTTCTAGAGCCATAAGACCATCATGTAAACTTACTTTTGATTCTGACTTATTTTTAATTGAATAAAAGAAGTCGTTCAATTCTTCTTCTATAGAGTTAATCTCATTTATTTCAGGATTCTCAAAGAAAATAACTTTTTCTTGACCTAAATTATTTTTTATTACCAAAGAGTTCTCATTATCGTTATTGTGTTTATCTCTTATTTTAACTACCTGAAAATCTTTTTCTAAAAAATTTATCGAAATGTATGCGTTATCTTGAAAAATTCTTGTCTTTCTCATTTTTTTAAGTGAAATCCTACTTGAAGTTAGATTAGCAATACATCCATTTTCAAATTCTATTCTTGCATTTGCAATATCTGGAGTTGAGCTTATTATGGATACACCTGAAGCATCTATCTTTTTAACTTTTGATTGATTAATATTTAAAATAATATCTATATCATGTATCATTAAGTCCATGATAACTGATACATCAGTACCTCTTGGGTTAAAATCTGATAATCTGTGTGACTCTATAAATTTTGGTTTATCAATAAACTCTCTGCATGAAATGAAAGCTTGGTTATATCTTTCAACAAATCCAACTTGTCCAATTATATTTCCTTCTTTTGCTAGTTTATTTATAATTCTAGCCTCTTTAGAATTAGTAGTTAAAGGCTTTTCAACAAAAATATGTTTACCTTTTTTAATACATTTTTTTGCAATTTCAAAATGAGTTGTAGTAGGAGAAACAATTACTACCGCGTCTATTAAGTTTATTAGTGAGTCTATTTCTTTAAAAAAAACATAACCTTTTTCTGAAGCTAATTTCTCAGAATTTTCTACATCTGTGTCATGAAAACCAATGAGATTAAAATTTGAATTACTAAGAATGTTAAGATGTATCTTACCTAGATGACCAGCTCCAATTACACCAACCTTTATCATTTGATAAAAATACAATCTTCTTTTGGAATTATCGAGTATTAATTTAATATTAGTGATAGTGGAAGATAACTTTAAGTTTCAAGGTCGAAGAAAAATTCTTGCTGAAGAGCTCCAGAAAAAAGGTATAGTAAATCCTTTGATAGTAGATTCTATCAAGAATGTTCCTAGACATTTATTTATAGATCCGGGTCTTGCAGAACAGGCTTATTTAGATAAAGCTTTACCAATAGAAAATAATCAAACTATTTCACAACCTTTTACAGTTGCTTTTCAAACTCAATTATTAGATCCTAAACTTGGTGAGAAAATTCTTGAAGTAGGAACAGGATCTGGATATCAGACAGCAGTTTTATATTATTTAAAACTTAATATTTTTACAATTGAAAGAAATCACAATTTATTTAGAACAACATCTAAACTTTTTAGTAAGTTAAATATTAGACCAAAAAAGTTTGTTTATGGTGATGGTTATAATGGATTAAGTGATAATTCACCCTTTGATGGGATAATTGTAACAGCAGGATGCCCTGTGATTCCAAAAAAACTTCTATCTCAACTTAAAATAGGAGGTAAGATGATAATTCCTGTAGGTAAAGAAACTCAAATTATGACTAAAATTACAAGAGTTGGTAAAACTGAGTTTAAGAAAGAGACTTTTGGTAATTTTAAGTTTGTTCCGATGCTAGAAAAGAAGAATTAGCTATTAAAGTTTTTCTTGATTCTTTTTAAACTAATTTTACTCTCTCTATCCTTTATAACATTTCTCTTATCAAATTCTCTTTTACCTTTTGCAACTGAGATATTTAATTTAGCTATTCCTTTCTTGCTTATAAATAGTGACGTAGCTACAACCGTAATTCCAACATCAATAACTTGTTTTTGAATTTTTCTTAATTCTTGCTTGTTCAAGAGTAATTTTCTTCTTCTTTTGGGCTCATAGTTTGGCTCGCTTGAATTCTTATATTGATCAACATGCATATTCACAACATATAGTTCATCAGTTTCAAACTCACAATATGAATTATTTAGAGAAGCATTAGAATTCCTAATAGATTTAATTTCGTTTCCAGTTAAAACTATTCCACAAGTATACTTATCCAATAAGGAATAATCATACTTTGCTTTTTTATTATTAATATTAACTGAACTATTCATTCTACAAAATTACAAATTTGAAAATGAATAATTTATATTTAATGAATGGTAATAATAAGAAACGCTGACCATACAGATTTAAACTTTTTAATTAAAATTTTTACTTTAAATATTCCAAAATACTTTGACAAAACAGAATTGGATGACTTTAAAAAATATTTTAATTCAAACAATATTGAAACATATTTTATTATCGAATCTGAAGGAAAAATATTAGGAGCAGCTGGTTATGCTTATAAAAATAAACAAACCGCAAATATATGCTGGGTTTTTATTGATCCTGATTATCATAGTAATGGTTTAGGAACAAAATTAGTTAACCACTGTGTAGATATTTTGAAAAGAGATGATCAGTTAAATGTAATTCAACTTGAAACTTCTAATCTTACATATAAATTTTATGAAAAGTTAAATTTTAAAATTCAATATATAAAGAAAGAATATTGGCCAAACAATGATGATTTATATTTTATGAATATGGATTTAATTTAGTTATATATCCAATAATAGGAATTGTTTATAACTAGTTGATTTATATAATACAAAACAAATAAACTAGAATACCTATTTTATTAATTTAGCACTTTAATACTCTATAATGAATAATCAGGAACAAATATTTAAACTAATAAATGAGGAAAAAGATAGACAGTTAGGTGGTCTAGAATTAATTGCTTCAGAAAATTTTACTAGTGAAAATGTCATGAAAGCTACTGGCTCAATATTGACAAATAAATATGCAGAAGGATATCCAGGTAAAAGATATTACGGAGGATGTGAGGTTGTAGACAAAATTGAAAATATTGCCATTGATAGGCTTAAAAAATTATTTAAAGTTGAATATGCTAATGTTCAGCCTCATTCTGGATCTCAGGCTAATACTGCAGTATTTGATGCCTTTTTAAACCCAGGTGACAAAATCCTAGGTTTAGATCTGTCTCATGGGGGTCATTTAACACATGGTTCTAATAAAAATTTTTCTGGTAAAATTTATAATTCCAGTTTTTATGGTGTTACTAAAGAAGGAATATTTGATTATAATGATATTTTAATTAGAGCCAAAGAAGTTAAACCAAAACTAATAATAGTTGGAGCCTCTGCTTATTCTAGAGATATTGATTTTAAAAAATTTAGAGAAATTGCTGATGAAGTTGGAGCTTTCCTTCATGCTGATATTGCTCATCCTTCAGGACTTATAGCTAAAGGTTTCTTAAGTGATCCAGTTCCGTATTGTCATGTAATAACATCTACAACTCATAAGACATTAAGAGGTCCAAGAGGAGGTATAATGATGATGGGTAAAGATTTTGATAATCCTTTTGGATTAAAACTCAAAAATGGAAACTTAAAAAAGATGTCTTCTCTTCTTGACTCATCAATTTTTCCTGGCAATCAGGGTGGTCCCTTAGAACATGTTATTGCAGCTAAAGCAATTGCTTTTGGAGAAGCTTTAGATCCACTTTTTGAGAAATACATAAATCAAGTAATAGTAAACGCAAAAAGACTATCTAAAACCCTTTCTAATCTTGGTTATAACATTGTTTCAGGTGGGACTGACAATCATTTATTATTAATTGACTTAAGAAATAAAAATATAACTGGTAAAGATGCTGAAAGAGTATTAGGATTATCTAAAATTACTGTTAATAAAAATATGGTTCCTTTTGATGATCAATCTCCGTTTGTTACTAGTGGAATTAGAATAGGAACACCAGCTATTACTACTAGAGGTTTGCTTGAGGATGATATGGATTTTGTTGCTGAATCAATTGATTCATCTATTAAATATCATGACAATGAAAGTATGTTAACTGAAATTGGTAATAATGTCGAGTCGTACATGATAGATAGACCTTTATTTTCTATTTCTTAGAATAAACTTCTACTTCAAAAATTTTATCCCAATTTTTACCAGTAACAAATAATTTTCCATTATTATATGCTATTCCATTCATCACATCTATATCTGGTGTCTGTAAAACTTCATCTCTTATTCCAGTGAAATCAATTACATTTTCAACTATTCCATTTAATGGATTTATAATTATTACAACATCACGATTAAATTGATATGTATTTGCATATATTCTACCTTCAATAAACTCTAATTCATTAATATTTTTAATTCTTGATTTATCAGTCATTACATCAATAAAATCAATCTCTTCTAGTGTGTCTGGATTTAATTTCCATATTTTACTTGTTCCATCAGATTTATAAATGAACTCTCCGTCATTACAGAGTCCCCATCCTTCTTTGCTGTTGCCGTAATTGAAGGTTCCAGTTTTCTTTAAGTTTAAATCATATATGAATCCAATTCTATTTTTCCATGTCAATTGATAAATCTTATCATTTAATACGGTTAGACCTTCACCAAAATATTCATAATCAAGATTTGTTATATCTAGAACTTCACCATTACTTAAATTTGTCCTTCTTATTGATGACTTTCCATTTAAACCAGTGCTTTCAAATAAAAAGTTATTATAAAATTCTAGTCCTTGAGTATAGGCTTGTTTATCATGATTGAACTCTTTGATGATTTTGTATGTCATTAACTCTGGCTTAGTATTTGAATAAATATCAAATCTTTTATTTATCGAATATTTCTTTCCTTTTGAATAAATATCAACCTTAGCTATGTTCTCTCCAACTTTATTATTACTGAGTAAAATTTTATTATTAATCTTAGTATCATTTAAGAAGTAATTTATAGAATCAATTACCTTATTATTTGTTGATTTAACATCTATGCTAATTTCACTCTCTAATGAGATTGAACTACTATTTGAGTTAATCTGGATTTTAAATCCACCGGTATCATCAGAATTACAGTTTAATACTGATAAAAAACTTAAAAAAACAATAGTATGTTTCATGAATTAAATTTATTACTAATATATTTAATAAATAATGAGTAAGGTAATTTTAATTACAGGAACATCTTCTGGCTTTGGTAAATCAATTGCTGAAAAACTTCACTCCACAGGACATATTGTTATTGGTACTTCAAGAAATGCAGATTCTGTAAAATCTGATTTTAAGACAATGAAACTCGATATTAACAATCATGAAATGTCTAAAAACTTAATTTCTAAGATTGTCGAAACTCATGGAAAAATAGATATACTAATTAATAATGCTGGAATCAATATTACGGGTCCTCTAGAATCAGCTAAAATGTCTGATATAAAAGATGTTTTTGATACAAATTTCTTTAGTCATTTAAATATGATTCAAAATATACTACCTCATATGAGGTCAAAAAAATCTGGGTTAATTATAAACGTAACTTCTATTGCTGGTTATCTTGGTCTACCATTTTGGGGAGCTTATTGTGCTTCTAAAGCTTCATTCAAAATTATTGCTGAAAGCTTAAATATTGAGCTTAAGAATTTTAATATCAATGTTGTTAATGTTGCACCTGGAGATTATAATACAGAGATATTGAGTAATAGGGTTGATTCAAATGAAAATATAAATTCACCATATTATAAAGAATATAGTAGGGTTATAAAGAGTGTAAACAGTAAAATGGAACATGGCAGAGATCCAATCGAAGTAGCAGAATTAGTATTAAAAATCATCAACCAAAAGAATCCTAAAATTAATTATCTTGTGGGCGGATTTCTTGAGAAAAAAATAACTTTGAAAAGTTTATTTCCTGATAAGTTATTTCAAAAAATAATAATGAAACTTTATAAATAAAAACATATGAAATTTTTTATAGACACCGCAAATTTAGATCAAATTAAAGAGGCTCAAGACCTTGGTATTCTAGATGGAGTAACAACTAACCCTTCTCTTATGGCTAAAGAGGGGATAACTGGAGAAAAAAATATTATTGATCATTACCTAAAGATTTGTGAAATTGTTGATGGTGATGTTTCTGCTGAAGTTATTTCTGTTGATTATGATGGAATTATAAGAGAAGGTGAAGCACTTGCATCACTTCATGACCAAATTGTTATAAAAGTTCCTATGATAGAAGATGGTGTTAAAGCAATTCGATATTTTAGTGATAAAGGATTTAAAACTAATTGTACTTTAGTTTTTTCATCAGGTCAAGCACTATTAGCTGCAAAGGCTGGTGCCACATATGTTTCTCCGTTTATAGGCAGATTAGATGATATTTCAACAGATGGCTTAGACTTAATATCTGATATAAGAGATATTTATGATAATTACGCATATGATACAGAAATTTTGGCTGCATCAATCAGACACACCATGCATATAATTGATTGTGCTAAGATTGGCGCTGATGTTATAACAAGTCCCTTATCATCAATTAAAGGGTTATTAAAACATCCATTGACTGATTCTGGTTTAGAAAAATTTTTAAGTGATTATAAAAAAGGAAACTAATTAGAGTTTAAAATTTCCTCAATATCATTAGTAAATAGGTTGCTAAAACCTTCTATTATTTTAACTTTTTCATCTACAATAATAGTTTTATTTAGGAAAGTAAGTACCCAATCTTTACTTGAACTCTCAAAATCATTAAAAGAAAATTGATTAGATAAGTCAAGGTTTAATATATTTTGTGCTTGACTAACCATATCAGTGTATGGTTGAATACAGATACCGACAAATCTATATTTTGGAAATTCTTCTTTTAGTTCCTCAATTCTTCTTATTGTTCTCCTGTAGTGATTCATTTGAGTTTGTGACCAAAAATAGATAAATGTCTTCCTTCCTGTAAACTCGGTTTTACTCGAAATTTTCTTTCCATTAAAATCAAGAATTTCTATCTCAGGTAGTGTATTCCCTTTTTTCATTTTTTCTATATCTGTATACAACTGTAAGATTTCATTTAAATATATTTCAGAAGTATTAACATATGTGTAGTAATCAATAAATTCTTTGTGATAATCATTGTTTTTAAAATTTAGAATTTCTTCAATCGCTGTAGCTCTAGCTAGATTATTTTTTAAATAAGGTTCATTTATTTTAGAGTCAATTATCAATAATTTTTTTATGTTAAAATCAGTATTATTTTTTTCATAAAAATAAACTTGTCCACTATCTAATGTTTTTTCATTAAAATAATTCATTAAATATGTTATATAAGGCTCAAAAAGAGAAAGTTCAGAATTGTTTATGTTAACACCCTCTCTGTAGCTAAAATACTCTTCCCTCTCATCGTTAGTCCAATCTTTCCCTCTAAGTAGAGCATATCTTTCTAGTTTATTATAATAATTATATTTTATAGAAGCTTTTGTAATATTCTGAGAGAGACGTTTTTGATTTACACTTTTATTAAATTGATTCCATATATTATTTTTTTCTTCAATAAGAGAATCAATAGCTTTTTTATAGAATTCACTTTCTTTGTTGTAGATACTTGAAAGAAAATCATTCTCATAATCATTTAGATTAGACATATCAACCAAAAAGTTGTTTTTTGATGATCCTTTACCGCTAAAGGTTAATGATTCTTTAAAGTCTTCTACATTAACTCTTATCCATAAACTATCTCCATTTTCTATGATTATATATTGATTTTCTGGAATATGTTCAATTCTGTAGATTCCAGGTTGAATATTTTCAAGTTTTTTAAAAAATTTATTTTCAGAGTCAAGTTCAATGGAATCAATTTTAATATTATTATAATAGAAATTAACATAGTTAGAAGAAGGGTTAATTATCTCACCACCTAAGAAAAAATCATCTCTCAAAGTATCATTATTGCACGAGTTTGAAAAAAATAAAATTATAGCTACTATAATTAGTTTTAGAAATTTCAACTTGTTATTTTTGCGCATATTTATGTTATCTGTTTCTAATTTATCGTTGCAATTTGGTAAGAGAATTCTCTTTGATGAGGTAAATATAACTTTTTCTCCTGGAAATTGTTATGGGATTATAGGTGCTAACGGGGCCGGTAAATCAACATTTCTTAAAATTTTATCTAAAGACTTAGAACCAAATACTGGATCTGTTTTCCAAAAACCGGGAAAGAGACTTTCAGTTCTTGAACAAAATCATAATAGCTATGATGATAACACTGTAATCGAGACTATAATACTTGGAAATCAAAAACTATTTGATTTAAAGAGTGAAATTGACTCAATTTATGCAAAAGAAGACTTTTCTGATAAAGATGCAGATAGAGTAGGAGAGCTTCAAGCCTCTTTTGAAGAAATGAACGGTTGGAATGCAGATGCTGATGCTGCATATTTGTTATCTAGTCTTGGAATTAGTGAAGATATCCATCAAAATAAAATGAGTGATATTGATCAAAAAATTAAAGTTAAAGTTCTTCTAGCTCAATGTCTTTTTGGAAATCCTGATGTCTTAATTATGGATGAGCCTACTAATGATCTAGACTATAGTACAGTTGAATGGCTCACTAATTTTATTAATGAATTTGAAAATACTGTAATTGTAGTTTCTCATGATAGGTTTTTTTTAGATTCTGTATGTACTCACACTTCAGATATCGATTTTAGTAAAATAAATCACTTTTCAGGTAATTATTCTTTCTGGCAACAATCTAGTGAACTTGCTGCTAGACAAAAGTTACAGCAGAATAAGAAATCAGAGGATAAGAAAAAAGAATTACAGGAATTTATTTCTAGATTTTCAGCCAATGTTGCTAAGTCAAAACAAGCTACTGCAAGAAAAAAGATGATTCAAAAATTAAACATTGAAGAAATAAAACCTTCAAGTAGACGATATCCTGCAATTATATTTGACCAAGAAAGAGAAGCAGGTGATCAAATTTTAGAGCTTAAGTCTTTATCCTTTGAGAAAGATGGAGAAATATATTTCAAAGACATAAGTTTCAACTTAAATAAAGGAGAAAAGGTTCTGATTGTTTCAAAGAACTCTAGATCAATTAACTTATTTTATGATTGTATATCTGGAAATCTAGATCAGTCCTCTGGTTCATATAATTGGGGAGTTACTACCTCATCTGGTTATTTACCTATGGATAACCACTCTCACTTTGATAAAAATATTTCATTAGTTGATTGGTTAAGGCAGTGGTCAAATAATGATGAAGAAAGAGAAGAATTATTTATAAGAAGTTTTCTTGGTAGAATGTTATTTGGAGGCGATGAAGCTCTTAAATCCTGTACTGTTTTATCTGGTGGAGAAAAGGTTAGATGTATGCTGTCAAAAATTATGATGGGTAAACCTAATGTGTTACTTATTGATGAACCTACCAATCATCTAGATCTTGAATCTATAACAGCCTTTAATAATTCACTAATAAATTTTAAAGGAACTGTGCTTTTAAGTACAAATGATAGAGCTTTTGCTCAATCAGTTGCAAATAGAATCATTGAAATTACACCTAATGGTATAATTGATAGTTATTTGCCTTTTAATGAATATATTACAGATGAAAAAGTTTTATCCTTAAGGGAAAAGCTTTACAAGTAGTCTATTTATCTCTTATCACAGCCCCAAGTTCTGTTTTATATTTTTCTGTCAATTTCTCCATTATTTTATCGATCACCTTATCAGTTAAGGTCTTTTTCGAATCATTAAATGTAAAGCTAACAGCAAAAGATTTTTTATTGTCCTCTATATTTTTTCCTTTATACTCATCAAAAAGATTGACATCTAATAATATTTTATTTTCGAGTTTAAAGGCCAAGTCTTTAATAGACTCAAAGCTTATATCATCATTAAGTATCATTGATAAATCCCTTCTTGAAGATGGGAACTTGGATAGTTCTTGATGCTTGATATTTAAAGGTTTTAACTTTATTTGATCAAGATCAAGGTTAAGTATGTGAATTTTCTGTTCTAGTGAAAATTCTTGAGTATAATCAGAAATTATTTCACCAATAAAACCAATATGTTTTTTATAACTGTAAATGTCTAGTTTATATTCAAATAATTTATCATTACTAATCTCATATCTAATATTTGAAATATTTAATTGTGTTAAGAGATTTTCAGTTACTCCCTTTAGATAATAAAAACTATTTTTTGAATATTTAGAAATCCAGTTTTCATCAAATATTTTACCTGTAACTGCAATATTTAATCTTTTATTTTCAATGTAAGTTTCATTATCTAGTGAGTAAGTATTTCCAATTTCAAATAACTTAAGATTTTTGTTTTGTCTATTATAATTATGTTTAATAGTCTCTAGAGCACTAGGAATTAATGATGCTCTTAAATTAGAAAGTTCAATTCCCTGAGGATTAAGTAATCTTACTACCTGTTTTTTAAACTTTTCATTAGTGTCTGGAGAGCAAATAGAATTATTTATTATCTCGTTAAATCCAATTCCAATAAGGTTATTGCTTATAAGAGATTCAATCTTGTTGATTTTGTTTTTTCCAATCTCTGGAATAATCATTGATATTTTTGAATTAACAGGTATATTGTTGAATCCATAAACACGAAGGATTTCTTCAATTACATCAATTTCTCTATATACATCGTTTCTATAGTAGGGTGCAACTATATTAAGGCCTTCTTCATTATGATTTTTAATTTCAAAGTCTAAAGAGCTAAGAATCTGAGTTATTACATCTTTGTCTATATTTTGCCCTGTAACACTGTCTATTTTATTATATCTTAAATATATGTCCTTAGTTTTAAGTTTTAGATTATCCTCAACTAAAATATCTGAGACTGAAGAGTTAGGATTATCCTCATTTATTAAAATTGCTGCTCTTTTTAAAGCATATATAACTTTTTCAGGATCTACTCCTCTTTCATACCTATAAGAAGCATCAGTAAAAAGCTGATGTCTTTTAGAGGATTTTCTAATAGTTACAGGATCAAAAATTGCAGATTCTAGAAATAAGTTAGTTGTTGAATCTGAGACCCCTGATTCATGACCACCATATATTCCTGCAAGACAAAGTGGTTTATTAGATGAGCAAATCATCAAATCTTCCTTATCTAATTCAATTAAACTTTCATCTAAAGTTTTGAATTTAGCACCTGATTTTAAGGATTTTACGTTTATGCTTTCAAGTTTATCTAAATCAAAGGCATGGAGTGGTTGTCCAATTTCATGCATTACAAAATTTGTGATATCTACAATATTATTAATTGGTTTTAAGCCAATAGATTTTAATTTATTTTGTAACTCTTTTGAAGACGGACCAACTTTAATATTCTTAATTATCAACCCTGAATAGAAAGGACATTTGTCAATGTCTTCAATTGTGATTTTAAAGTTCTCGTCTAGTTTTACTGATTCAAAATTATTAACGCTAGGTAAAATAAGTTTACTTTTTATAGATTTAAAATCATAAAATGCTTTTAAATCCCTTGCTACTCCATAATGTGACATTGCATCAGACCTATTAGGAGTTAGACCAATTTCTAGAATATTATCATTTTCAAGATTAAAAACTTCACTTATAGGAGTCCCTGGTTTTATATTACTATCAAGGATCATAATTCCATCATGAGATTGACCTAAACCAATTTCATCTTCAGCACATACCATTCCATTACTAACTACACCTCTTATTTTTGATTTTTTAATTTTAATTTCAGTACCGTCGGATGTATATATTTTACAACCTACCTTTGCAACAGGAACAATTTGTCCTTTTTCAATATTAGGAGCACCACAAACAATTTCAGAAATTACGTTATCACCTAAATCAATAGATGTAACTTTTAATCTATCTGCATCAGGATGTTTTCCACATTCTAAAACTTTACCAGCAACAACTCCATTAAGACCACCCTTCACAGATTCAAAAAGTGAAAGTTTTTCAACTTCAAGTCCGAGATTAGTTAATATCTCAGATATTTCTTCAGGTTGGGAATTGGTCTCCACATATTCTTTTAGCCAATTAATAGATATTTTCACAGGATTTCTTTAATTAACAAATATACTTAATCAGCTAATATATCTCCATAAATTTTTTGAATTTGAAGAAGATGAAATTTCATGCCTAATAGGATAATTTTCTTTTTTTGTGAGTCTTGGATCAGATTCTAATAATTTATAGGCACACCCCCGTGCATTATTTAATATTTCTGAATCATAAATAATATCAGCTAGCTTAAACTTAAGTGCTCCACTTTGCTTAGTCCCCATCATATCACCTGGCCCTCTAAGTTTTAAATCTACTTCTGCTAATTTAAAACCATCACTAACTTTAACCATAGTATCTACCCTTATTTTAGAATCTTCAGATAGATTGTCTTTTGTCATTAAAATACAGTAGCTCTCTTCATTTCCTCTTCCGACTCTTCCTCTTAACTGGTGTAATTGAGATAGACCAAATCTTTCAGCACTTTCAATAACCATTACTGATGCATTAGGAACATTTACACCAACCTCTATTACAGTTGTAGATACTAAAATTTGAGTTTCTTTATTTATAAATCTTCCCATCTCATAATCTTTATCTTTTGAGCTCATTTTTCCATGAACTATGCTTACCTGAAAATCTGGCCTTGGAAACTCTCTTACAATACTTTCATACCCATCCATTAGATCTTTATAATCTAGTTTTTCTGATTCATTAATTAATGGGTAAACTAAATATATTTGCCTTCCTTTTTTAATCTGTTCTCTTAAAAATTTAAAAACACTTAATCTGTTTTTATCATATTTATGAACAGTTTTTGTAGTAATTCTCCCGGGAGGTAATTCTTTAATTGAAGATATATCTAGATCTCCGTAAAGACTCATTGCTAATGTTCTTGGTATTGGCGTTGCAGTCATTACAAGAACATGTGGGGGAGGTGAATTTTTTTTCCATAATTTAGCTCTTTGAGCTACTCCAAATCTATGTTGTTCGTCAACAATACTTAAGCCAAGATTTTTAAATTTAACTATATCTTCTAGTATTGCATGTGTTCCAACTAAGATGTTTGTTTTACCAGATAATAAATCTTCATGAATTACTTTTCTATCTTTTGTTTTAACTGAACCAGTTAATAGATCAATTTTGATATCTAAACCTGATAAGAGCTCTTTAATTGATTTAAAGTGTTGGTTTGCAAGTATTTCAGTTGGAGCAAGAATACAAGATTGAAAATTATTATCTATTGCAATTAACATAATCATTATTGAAACTATAGTTTTTCCAGACCCTACATCTCCTTGAAGAAGTCTATTCATTTGCTTCCCATCTCTAAAATCATTTCTTATTTCTTTAATAACCTTTTTTTGATCTCCTGTGAGCTCAAAAGGAAGACTGTTTTTGTAAAATTGATTTAAATTATCTCCAACCTTTTCAAATTTAAAACCATTTAATTTTTGAATTCTTTCATTTTTGGTTAACTGGAAACCAAGTTGATTGAAAAATAATTCTTCAAATTTTAATCTTTTACTTGACTGGGAAAGTAACTCTTGAGACTCAGGTAAGTGAATATTAATAATAGCCTTATATCTATCTATGAGATTATATTCATTTAAAATTGATGAAGATAGATTTTCTTTTATTTGATTCTGAATACTATTTAATAGATTATAAATTATTTTAACAAAATATTTTTGAGTTACCCCCTCATTTACAAGTTTTTCTGTTGAAGAGTAAATTCCATGAAGCCTTCTGGGTATATTTCTATTAAAACTAGATTTTGTTTTAATTTCAGGATGAGCAATAGATGGCTTACTTCCAAACCAACTAAGTTTTCCATAAATAACATATTCTTCATTTGTTTTTATAGATTCCTCAACCCAATTAAACCCTCTATACCATATTAAGTCTATCTTACCAGTAGAATCATAAAATTCACAATTTAATCTTTCTCTAAACCTTACTTTACTTCGTTTTACAGATTGAATTTTACCAACAATCTGAACTTCAGATTGATTTCTTGGAAGTTCATTTATTTTAAAAAACCTTGACCTATCTATGTACCTATAGGGATAAAAATCAATAAGGTCTTTAATAGTTTTCAGGTTTAATTCCTCGCTAAGTAATTTAGATCTAGAAGGACCTATGCCTTTAATAAATTCAATTGACTGATTTAAGATATCACTATTCACTACCTAAAAAGTCTAATGCTAAATTTGTCATTACTTTAACACCAAGTAACAAAGAGCTATCATCTATGAAAAAATCTGGAGTATGATGAGCTGGAGCCTCTCTACTTTCATTTGTATTGTAACCTCCAAGTTCAAACAAAAATCCTGGTATTTCATTTAAATAATAAGCATAATCTTCAGCTAAAGTTTTTGCATTACTTAGAACTACATTCTCAATACCTGCAGATTTTTTTAATGATGGTAACATTTTATTCATCATATTAGGATCATTAAATGTTATATCTGCGCCATCTTCTATTTCAACAATTGCATTACCTCCATAAGATTTAGCAATACCCTTAGAAAGCTCTATAATTCTTTTCTTTATGTAGTCTCTCATTCCGTAGTCAAGTGAACGTATTGTTCCAACTAAATTAACTTCACCAGGAATAATATTAAACCTATTTCCACCTTCAACTTTCCCAAAAGATATAACAGCAGGTTCTTTTGTAAGCTCAGATTCTCTAGAAATAATAGTCTGAATTGAATTTATAATTTGGGCAGTAATCACAATTGGATCAACGGATAGCCATGGAGTTCCTCCATGAGCTTGAGTTCCTATTACTTTAATTGTAAATCTTGAAGATGATGCATAGAAACCCTTAGGTTTATAATAAACCTTGTTCATAGGTAGCTGAGCAGCAATATGAAGACCAAAAATTGCATCTACATCTGGATTTTTTAAGACACCCTCTTTTATCATCATCCTTGCTCCACCTTCCTCACCAGGAGGAGGGCCTTCTTCTGCACCCTGAAAAATAAATTTAACTGTTCCTTCAAAATCATTATTTTTTGATAAAATTTCTGCTGTAGCCATTAAAATTGACATATGACCATCATGTCCACATGCATGCATAACACCATCATTCACAGACTGATAAGGCAGTCCATTATTTTCTGTTATTGGAAGAGCATCCATATCAGCTCTTAAAGCAACAACTTTTCCTTTAGATTTTCCTTCCAGTATTCCCACAACACCATTAACACCAACATTTCTAGTTACTTCTATTCCAAGTGATTCAAGGTGTCTTGCAATTTTTTCAGAAGTTTTAAATTCTCTGTTAGATACTTCTGGAAATTTATGGAAATCATGTCTCCATGAAATTATTTTTTCTTCAATATCTGCTATCTGACCATCTATAGATTGAGAATAAACAAATTGAGAAATTAGTATCAAAAATATAAATGATAAATTCTTCATAAGTATTGATTTAATTAATTATTAATGGGCAATAAAAATTCATTAATTACTTAAATTTATAACAATGTTAGAAGATAACAAATCTTACCTAAAAGATCTTAACGAGGCTCAATTAAATGCAGTTATTAAAACTGATGGTCCATCTATGGTAATTGCTGGAGCTGGCTCCGGTAAAACAAGGGTTTTAACCTATAAAATTGTCCACCTTGTTAATAATGACGTAGATCCATTTGAAATACTAGCATTAACATTTACAAATAAAGCGGCAAGAGAGATGAAATTGAGAATTTCATCTATGATAGGAGAGAGTGAATCAAAGAATATTTGGATGGGAACATTTCATTCTGTCTTTGCAAAAATTTTAAGATTTGAAGCCCATAAGATAGGTTTTACATCAGATTTTACAATTTATGACGTTCAGGATTCAGAAAGACTTATTTCTTCTATAATTAAAGAGAAAAATCTTGATAAAGATATATACAGAACCAAATCCATTAGAAATAGAATTTCATCATTAAAAAATAATTTTATAACTGTAACAGGTTATTTTTCAAATACTGAATTGGTTGAGTCTGACAAGCTTTCAAGAAAACCTGAAACTGGGAATATCTACAAAGAGTACAATGAAAGATTAGTTAAGTCTAATTCTATGGATTTTGATGATTTATTGATGAAAACAAATGAACTTTTAAATAATCACCCAGACGTATTAGCTAAATATCAAGAAAAATTTAAATACATTCTTGTTGATGAGTATCAAGACACAAATAATTCTCAGTATTTAATTGTTAAATCACTATCAGATAAATATCAAAATATTTGTGTAGTTGGAGATGATGCTCAAAGTATTTATTCATTTAGAGGTGCGAACATTAATAATATTATAAATTTTAGAAATGATTATGATGATGTTGAAATTTTTAGACTTGAACAAAATTATAGATCAACAAAAAATATTGTTAATGCTGCTAATTCAGTTATAGATCATAATAAAAATAAAATTGACAAGGAAGTTTGGACAGACAATGATTTTGGTGATAGGATTGAAATTTCATCAAATCAATCTGACATTGGTGAGGCTAGGGGATTATGTCAAAAAATTACCTCACTTAACAATACAAGTTTTTCTGATATAGCAATTCTCTACAGAACTAATGCTCAATCAAGACCTATTGAAGACTCACTTAGATTAAACAAAATCCCATATCAAATTTTTGGAGGTGTATCGTTTTATAATAGAAAAGAAATTAAAGATGTTCTGGCTTATTTAAGAGTTATTATTAATAGTAGTGATGAAGAAAGTCTAAAGAGGATTATTAATTATCCTGCTAGAGGAATTGGCCAAGTAACTATTAATAAAATAATTATAGCTGCTCAAAAACATAATCTAACCCTTTATGATACTATTAAAAATCATAAAGAGTTATCAATAGACTTTTCAGGATCTGTATCTATCAAACTTCAAAATTTTATTGAGTTAATAGATGTTTTAAAAATTGAAAATCAAAAGTTAAATGCTTTTGATCTAACTAAAGAAGTTATTGATAAAGTAAGAATCATAGATGAATTAAAAAAAGATGAATCTCCTGAAGGTATTTCAAGAATTGAGAATGTTCAAGAATTATTAAATGGTATAAGAGATTTTATAGAAGATCAGAAAGAAATTGTTGATTCAAATGATAACTTGTCTGAATTTTTATCAACAGTTTCATTATCAACTGATTTTGACCTTAATAATCCAGATGAGGATAAAGTTTCTTTAATGACTCTTCATTTATCAAAAGGATTAGAGTTTAGACATGTTTTTATTGTTGGTTTAGAGGAAGATCTTTTTCCTTCAGCACTAAGCTACAATACTAGATCTGAACTTGAAGAAGAGAGAAGGTTATTTTATGTTGGAATTACTAGAGCTAAAGACAACCTCTATTTATCTTATGCTAATTCACGATACAGGTGGGGTAAGCTAATATATTGTGAAGAAAGTAGATTTCTAAATGAAATTGATAAAGAGTTTGTCAAGGTTATAAAGCCAAGTAATTTTAAACCATCAATTTCTGATTATCCTAAAAAAAATATTATCTATAATTCTAAGCCTAATTTGAAGAGGTTATCTAAAAAACCTTCTTTTGATTCAAATGTGAAAATAAATATTTCTTCTGGTGATAATGTTAGTCACGAAAAATTTGGTTTAGGTCAAGTAGTTAAAATTGAAGGAAATGGAAATGATGCAAAAGCTACTGTTAATTTCAAGAAATTTGGAGAAAAGAACTTACTACTTCGGTTTGCAAAATTAAATAAAACATAAAAAAAAAGCATGACCGAAGTCATGCTGTTCTTTTAACTAATCAATATTATTTTTAGTCAGGTTTGTTTTCTGAGCTAATAGTATTGCTTGGACCTGTAGAAGGTACATTCATAGACATTCCTTCTTCAATTAAATTAGCAAACTGGTCTAATTTAGGAAGTACTATAATTCTAGTTCTTCTATTTCTAGCTCTAGTAACACTTGAGTCATTATCAGCAATTGGCATGTGGAAACTTCTTCCCGCAGCAACTAATTTAGTTGGATCAACTCCATAATCATTCTGAAGAATTCTTACTACAGATGTAGCTCTTTTAACAGATAAATCCCAATTGTCAACCACTCCAGGAATAGTTTCAGAAGCTTTTTCTTGATCTATAAGTAAATTGTCTGTATGACCCTCAACCATAAATTCAAGATCTGGCTTATCACTAATTACTTTAGCAATTTTTTCTAAAACGTTTCTAGCTCTTGTTGTAACTGTAAAACTTCCACTATTGAATAATAACTTGTCTGAAATAGATACATATACAACACCTTTTTCAACGTTAATTTCAATATCATCATCACTAAGAGTTCCTAATGAACTTTTGAAACTTTGAACAAGAGCTAAGGTTACAGAATCTCTTCTAGTAACTGCATCTTGCATTCTAGTAATGACTAGGTCTTTTTCTTTAATGCTTTCAAGAGATCTCTCAAGGTTTTCAGCACCTTTTTGAGTAAGGGTAGTTAGATTACCAATGTTGTTAATCAAATCTTGATTGTTAGCTCTTAAAAACTTATTTTGTTCAGATAAAGCATTTAACCTCTCTGATGAAGCAGAAAGCTGAGTTTCAGTTGCACCAAGTTTAGCAGTTGCACTATCTAAAAGTTCTTTTGTGTTTTGTTGAAGACTTTCTAAATCAGAGTATCTCTTTTGAGAAACACAAGATGATAAAAGTAAACCTACAACACCTACAATTATTATATTTTTTTTCATTTCAAAAATAGTTGGTTATTAATTAGTCAGCTACAAACTTAATATTTTTATAGTAAATTATTGTATTACAGTTGAAAGAATTTTTTCTTTCCTAAAATAAAGTATTTGTAAACTATACTGTTGATTTTGAAATAATTACTCTTTTTTGAAGTATTATCTCTTTCTTTTAATATTAATCTAAGTACATTAAAATAATCAAAATGTGCTTTATATAAAGCGATGAAATTCGAAATTTCTCCTTTAATTAATAATCTAAATGAAGAAAGTATATCTAAAATTATTCTCAATAAGAGAGTAAGTAAAAGATCTTTTAAAGGAAGGTTCTTGGTCATCATTATCAATGAATTCCTATAGTTAAGATAGGTTTTTTTTGAATTTTTCTTAATTGTAGCTGCTCCTACATGAAAAACTTTAGATGATGTTACCGAATAACAATTAAAACCTAAATTAAATCCTCTCCAACATAAATCAATCTCTTCCATATGGGCAAAGAATCTCTTATCAAATCCTCCAATTTCATAAAATACATTTCTGGAAACAAAGAAACAGGCACCTGATGCCCAAAAGATTTTAGAATCTAGGTATTTTCCATCATCCTTCTCTAGAGTATCAAATATCCTTCCTCGACAAAATGGATATCCATATTTATCAATAAAACCTCCAGAAGCTCCGGCATATTCAAAAAAATCATTATTATTTATATCAAGTATATTAGGTTGAATAATAGATAAGGGATCTTTCTCAAGTTTTTCTCTAATAGGATTCAACCAATTTTTAGTAACAAGAATATCATTATTTATTATACATACATATTCTTCTTTCACCTTCTTTAATCCTTTGTTATATCCTTCTGCAAAACCATAATTTTTATCTAAAGATATTATCTCTACTTCTTTGAAATTTTCTCTTATATAAGATACTGATTCATCTGATGAATTATTATCAATAACATAAACAGTAGAATTATCAGAATTATCTATTATTGATTTTAAATATTTTCTTAAAAGATTTAAACCATTCCAGTTTATTACAACAATTCCAATTTTCATTTCGAATAATTAATTAGATCTTTTTCTTGAATATAGTCATTAGTTATTTCGTTGAATTTAAAATAATAATTTTCAATACCATTGGTAAGAATGATTCTTTTGCTTTTTAATTCAATATTATATCTCATCACTTGATCAAAGTGATCTTTATTAATTTTTATATCTGAGGACTTACATTCAACTAATATATCAACCTCTCCTGAAGAATTGTACACTACTATATCATATCTTTTTGGAATCTTATTTATATAGAATACTTTTTCGCAGTTTATAAGCGATCTTGGATAATTTTTTGAAATAATATATTTGATAAAATTCTGTCTAATCCATTCTTCAGGTGTTAAAACTATCCACTTCTTTCTTATTTCATCAAAAATGATATTATTCTTGTTTTCTTTTTTAATTTTAAACTCGAAAAATGGTAGATTAAGTTTTTTCATCAACTGAATAATGACAGAATATAATAAAATAATTAATGATATAAATAACGGTAAATTATCACCAGTTTATTTAATTCATGGTGAAGAGAATTACTTTAAAGATAATATTATAAAAATTATTACTGATTCAGTAATAAATGAAGCCTCTGTTGATTTTGATCTAAAAAAAATATATGGAAAAAAAACAGATGAAACTCAAGAAAATGAGGTAATAGATTTTGTTAAAAGATTTCCTTTAAGTGGAGATTATAGTTTACTTATAGTGAAGGATTCAAAAAATTTATCTTCAGATTTCAAAAATATTATATCATACATTGAGAATGTAAATTCTAATTCAATTTTAGTCCTATCTTTTAATAATAATTTAGACAAAAGAAAAAAAATCTATAAATCTTCTCAAAAATATGGTACTGTTTTTGAATCAAAAAAAATATATGATAATCAAGTTTACGGATGGATAGAAAGTCAATGCAATTTTAAGTCTCTTAATCTTCATCCTAATTCAATTAAAATTATAGCTGATTTTACAGGTAACGATCTTTCACAAATAGACAATGAACTTGAAAAACTTAAATTAAATTCAAATAAAGATGATATTATTAACCCAGAGGATGTAGAGGATATAATAGGCTTTAGCAAAGAATATAATTTTTTTGAGTTAACTAAAGTAATTGGTAAAAATAATTACATTAAGTCTCTTGAAATTGTTTCATACATGTCCAAGAATATTAAGAAATATCCTCTGCCATTAATTATTGGTACAGTATATTCCTTCTTCAACAAGTTATTTATATATCATTCCATAGAAAACAAAAATGAAGCACCTAAATTATTAGGAATTAATCCATATTTTATTAATGAATACAGGGAAGCTTCAGTTGTTTATTCAATGAAACGTATATCAAGAATTTTTGGGTATCTACTAGAGGCTGATAAACGATCAAAAGGGATTGAATTTGATAATACTGATCATTTAGGAATACTTAATGATTTGATTTATAAAATATTTAAATCAAATTAACTTTTTGTATTTACTAGGATTTGCTTCATTCATAACAGAGTAAATTTCTTCAAAAATATCTTCAAATGAAGGTTTACTCACATAATCCCCGTCAGATCCATAAGGTGGTCTATGCTCCTTAGCTGTTAGTAAACAGGGCTTGCTATCTAGGTATTTATAGATATCTTGATTATTTAATAGTTCCTGTAAAATAAAACTAGATCCACCACCTGGAACATCTTCATCAATTATCATTAACCTATTAGTTTTTTTAACACTTTTAGAAATATTTTTAGATAAGTCAAAAGGAATTAAACTTTGGACATCAATTACTTCACAGTTTATATCATATTTTAAGATTTCTAAAGCTACTTCATTAACTATGTTTAAAGTTGATCCATACGAGACTAAGGTAATATCTTTTCCTTCTTTAAGAACTTCAATCTCTCCAATTGGAGTCTTGAATTCACCATAATTTAGTGGGAGTTGTTCTTTAGTTCTATAACCATTCAGAGGTTCTATCACAACTGCTGGTTGATCAATTTCTAACAAAGAATTGTAAAAACCTGCTGCTTTGGTCATATTTCTTGGAGTAAGTATAAATATTCCTCTTAAAAAACTCAGCATACCACCCAAAGGTGATCCTGAATGCCAAATTCCTTCTAATCTGTGTCCTCTAGTTCTAATAATTAATGGAGCTTTTTGACCTCCGTGAGTTCTAAAAGTTAATGTAGCAAGATCATCACTAAGTATTTGTAATGCATACAATATATAATCTAAATATTGAATTTCAGCAATAGGTCTTAGACCTCTCATTGACATTCCAATTCCTTGTCCAACTATTGTAGATTCTCTAATACCTGTATCAAAAACTCTATTCTTACCATGTTTAATTTGTAAACCCTCAAGTCCTTGATTTACATCTCCAATCATCCCAACATCTTCTCCAAAAATGAATATTTTATTATTATTTTCGAGTAGTTTATCAAAATTATCTCTAATAATTATTCTACCATCTACCATCTCATTATCAGTAGAGTATGATGGATTAGTATTGTCAAGATCTTTTAGTAAATCTAAATTTATGGAATATAGATCAGTTGAATATTTTTCTGAGAGAATATTAATATACTTATTCTTCCATTTAATTAAATCATTTCTATCTTTTGAATCTCCAGGATCAAGTTGATATAAAATGTTTCTACAGATTTTAATAATCTCAGAGAAATTAGAATCATCTATGTTATTAAACATTTCATTAATTTTTTCACTTTCTATTGAAATATCTAGAGTATTTATTGTTTCTATTAAATCAGATTTAGCTTCTTTTATAGGCCTTTGATAAAGATCCCATGCTAATTTTTTTTCATCTTTAACATAATTTGAGATTTCCTTCTTAATATTTTCTAGCTTCTTACTTGAGGCTAGTTTATTTTTAATAATCCATTCTTCAAATTTCTTGTTACAATCGTTCTCTGACTCCCACTTAAGTCTTTCGTCTGTTTTATACCTTTCATGAGATCCTGATGTAGAATGACCAAGTGGTTGGGTTAATTCAGTAACATGAATTATTACTGGAATATGGTGTTCTCTAGCTATTTTTTCAGCATATGAATATGTTTTAATTAATGATTGATAATCCCAACCCTTAACTTCAAGAATTTCAATCCCTGATGATTCAGATGTTACTTTAAATCCAGAAAGAGCTTTAGATATGCTTTCTTTAGTTGTGTGATCCTTATTATGAACTGATATTCCGTAGTCATCATCCCAAATACTTATAATAGCTGGAATTTGAAGAACTCCACATGCATTAACTGCTTCGAAAAAAACACCTTCACTTGTACTGGCATTTCCAATAGTACCCCATACAATCTCATTACCATTATTTGAAAATTTATCAGAATTATCAACTCTATTGTTTCTGTAAATTTTTGAGGCTAGGCCTAACCCAACTAGTCTAGACATTTGACTAGCTGTAGGTGATACATCTGAAATATGATTTTTTTTCTTTGTTTGGTCAATCCAATTGCCTTCTTCGTCTAGGGTATTAGTTAGAAAGTGACCTGACATTTGTCTTCCACCTGACATTCTCTCATATACTTTATCAGGGTGACCGTATAATGCTGCAAAAATCTCTCTAGCTGAAAGTAAGTCTTGTGACATTAATATTGTTTGATCTCTATAATATCCTGATCTGTAGTCTCCTTTTTTAAAGAAGTGACTCATTACAATTTGAGGTAATTCTTTACCATCACCAAAAATTCCAAATTTTCCTTTTCCAAGAAGAACTTCTCTTCTACCTTGAACACTTATTTCACGGCTTAAGGATATTGTCCTGAAGTCATTTATTACTTTTTCCTTAAATTTTTTTAAGCTAATCTCCTCTTTTGTAGAACTAGATATACTCATAGGGATTGCAAATTTACAAATAATTAAATGAACCTTATTACAACCACCTTCTTGAGAAAAGATTACCCAAAGATTCGAGGTTGTAGGAGACTATAAATCTTATTTTATTTCTATATCTAAAATCATTTAGCTCAAAGCCATTGCTAGAGCTTATTGGTAAGTAAAGTTCAAAGAAATCTGGTAGAAGATTTAGCCTTAAACCTGTTCCATAAAAATATCTAGAATCTTCTTTACTGTCTTTAAGCATACCTAAATCAAGATAACCCTCAACCCATTTCCAAATTCCTATATTTAAATTAGTTGAAAGCATAAAATTATTTGTTGTGGGATCTTCAAAAAATGATTTAAACCCTCCGCCAGCCATTATAAATTGCTGACTTAGCAAACCTGTACTTTCTGATCTACCTAAGTAATTATCTAAAAATAAATATCCACCAGATCTACCTAGATTATAATTGAAGTTATCAAATTCATCATTATTCCAGAAAAATTTACCCAGATATAACCTAGCTTGAAACTGTCTATTACTTTTAAATAATCTTCTATAGTCAAATACGAAATTTATTTTTCCAAAATTATCAGAAAACTCAGTGTTAATAGAGCTTTTTAGATATTTAATGATTCCTATGTCAGAATAATAATAACCTAAATTATAAATGGAGTATTTATCTAATAAATTATTATTTTGAATATCAGAATCCTTGTTTACGTTAAACAGAGATAATGATATTGATTTTTTGACTTTTGATCTTAAGTTCTTATTGTCTCTAAAATTTATTCTAACAGAAGGAGAAAAAACCTGATATCTTAAGTTTTCTTTATAATGATTTGAAGTGTAGAATAAATTAAATATTGTCGAATAATTATCTTTAAGCTCATTATTTAATTGATATTTTAAGTTTAAAGACCCTACCAGAGCATCTTCTTTTGATGCATATTGGGTAAATATTTCAAAATTAAACAGTTTATTTTTTAATCCCTTGTTTAGAAGGTTAATGCCCGGTGAAACACCATCATATAAGTTATAAGTAACTTCGGGTCTTAAAAATAGTGTCTTAAATTTAGGATTTTCAAGATCACCAATAAACTTATTTTTAAAGGCTTTAGATTAGAATTATTATAGATCCAATTATTACTCTTGTTTAACTCAGGAAGGGATATCTTAGGATTTATAACAATATAGTCAAAATCAATATTAGGAATTTTAATTTTCTTATACTCTTCAAAATCAATATTTTGAATTATACTATCATTTTTTAAATAACCAATGGAATAGGGTATGGAAATATTATTTTTCTCTTCAATTAGAATTTCTTTTTTATTGATTCTCCTTAGCTTTAAATCAATTGATTGTCTGTTGCCAATATAATCTTCAATAAACCAGTTAAGGTCTCTCTTTTCGTAATTTAAGAAGAGGTTATTTAAATCCTCTCTTGAATCTATGGAGCTAATTTTTAGTATTAAATCCCTGAGATTATTTTCTCCAATAAGATTCTCTAAATATTTTAAGCCAACTCCAGAATGATATGGAGAAGCAATATCATGATTTATCCTAGTTAAATACTCACTAGACTGATCATCTGCCTGGTGAAGATTTAGTCTTTGAACATACTCAGAATAATTTAAAAACAGATCATTAAAATTCATTTTTGAAATCTCATAGTTTTTTAAAAAACTAATTCCGGAGAGTCTACCAATAAATCTAACTTTCGGGTAGAAATCATTTATATATTTGTCAATAATAAAAATCTCCAAACCCTTATATATCCAGTGAGATTCTCTTCTATTTAAGTTTAATTTTTGATTTAAATAGTTGATGATAAAGGATTTTAAAAAAACTATTTCTTCTAAAAACTCATCTGAGAAAGGGCTTATAAAGCTTGGTAATTGATTAAGCCCATAAAAAGGATTTGAATCATAATCTTTTTTTGGTACAAGAAGTTTGAGGTCTGAATTATCATTGAAATAATCTTTAACGAAATTGTTCACTCTTGTTATCTTTTTTTCAGCCTCTTTTAATGAAGATATTTCAAAAATATCAGTTTCAATTTCGTTATTAATATTTTGAAAATTTCTATAGTTTTCATCAATTAATAAATCAATTTTAACGTCATTTATGTCTGAACCTGATAGATAAATATTCTTTGTGTCGGTTAACACTTCTGTTTTATTTATTTTGAGATTTGAAAATAGATAGTAATTTTTATCAAAAGAAACTTTCATTTCATATCTTGATTTCTTTAAGGATTGGTCATTTAGATTTAAATTACTTTGACTATACCATTCAGATTCGGAGATATTTGAAAAGACTATTATCCAATTCTTCAAGTAGTAGTTACTATTATCAAAACCATATCCTGTAAATTTTGAATCGGGTAATTTTACTTGATAGTTAATTTCTATTTCAATTGATTCCCCTTTTTTTAATTCTTTTTTAAGATAAATGTTAATTATATCAGATGTCTTTTCTGACTTCCTCCATGATTCAATATTATTTGAAGTAATACTCTTAATCTGTGTTGATCCTCTTTGTTTTTTTGTGGCAAAAGTGAAACTCCTTGAATATTCATCTGAAATTCTTTTAGCTAGACTAGTTCTGTTATCAACATATGAATTAGCCCAATCTTCAAGAACTATTTTATTTAATGAAATATTAGAGGTATTCTTAAACTTCATAATCTGACTAACAGTCAAAGTTTTATCCTCAGAGTTTAGTTTAGCTTCAATATTATATGAGTTAATATTTTGGCAAAATGTGTTAATTGGGAAAATTAACATTATCAATATGAAAAAGTTTGAAATATTTCTCATTATTGAAATTCTTTTGAAAGGTATTTAGCAGTATACCCTTTGTTATTCTTTATTATTTCTTTTGGACTTGCAGAGTCTATAAGCTTACCTCCATTTTTACCACCTTCTGGACCTATATCTATAATGTAATCAACCTGTTTTATTACGTCTAAATTATGCTCGATAATAATTATTGTATTTCCTTTATCTACTAATTGATTTAAAACATTTAGAAGAATTCTTATATCTTCAAAATGAAGACCTGTAGTGGGTTCATCAAGAATATAGATTGTTTTACCAGTATCTTTTTTTGACAGTTCACTTGCTAGTTTTATTCTTTGTGATTCTCCACCAGATAATGTTGTGGATGATTGACCAAGAGTAATGTATCCGAGTCCTACGCTGTCTATAGCTTTTAATTTATTATATATTTTAGGTATTGATGAGAAAAAATCTAAAGATTTAGAAACACTCATATCCAATATGTCTGAAATGGATTTTCCTTTATATCTAACCTCAAGAGTTTCTCTATTAAATCTTTTTCCATTACATACCTCGCATTCTACAAAAACATCAGGCAAGAAATTCATTTCAATTAATTTCATTCCCCCGCCTTTACAGTTTTCGCATCTTCCACCTGAAACATTAAAACTAAATCTTCCTGGTTTATACCCTCTTATTTTAGATTCAACAGTGTCTGAAAATAATTTTCTTATTTCACTGTAAACTCCAGTATAAGTTGCAGGATTACTTCTAGGAGTTCTTCCAATTTGTTGTTGATTGACTTCAACTACTTTATCAATATTTTCAATACCTTCAATTTTTTTATATTCTAAGGGTGATTTAACTGAATTATAGATTTTAGAATTTAAAATAGGATACAACGTTTCATTTATTAAAGATGACTTACCGCTACCCGAAACACCTGTAACAGCAATCATTTTACGGGGAGGAAAGTCAACATTAATGTTTTTCAAGTTGTTTCCTTTACATCCAAATAATTTTATATGATTTCCATTACCAGGTCTTATGTTTTTTGGTATTTCAATTTTTTTAATATCATTAAGATAATCTGCAGTAATTGTTTTTGCTTTTTTAATCTTATTCGGAGATCCTTCATATATAATATCACCACCATTAATACCAGCATAAGGACCTAGATCTATAATGTGATCAGAACTCATTATCATTTCTTTATCATGCTCAACCACAATTACTGAATTCCCAGAGTCTCTGAGTTTTTTTAGTGAGTCAATTAATTTTAAATTATCTTTTTGATGAAGTCCTATACTAGGCTCATCAAGTATATACAGAACTCCAACTAATTGTGAGCCAACCTGAGTTGCTAATCTAACTCTTTGAGCCTCTCCACCAGAGAGTGATCTTGATGACCTTGAAAGTGTTAAATACTCAAGGCCTACATCAATTAAAAACTGGATTCTAATTAAAATTTCTTTTGTTATTTCCTCAGATATTCTGATTTCTTTATCAGTTAAGTTATCATTAAGGTTTTTAAACCATTCTTTGACTTCTGATAGGTCCATTTCACTTAGTTCGAAGATATCTTTATTATTAATTCTAAATGATCTAGATTCTATCTTTAATCTACTACCTATACATGATTTACATTTTTTAATATCAACAAATTGAAGTGCCCATCTTCTTAAGCTTTTAGATTCATTATTATTTAATTGGTCTTTAATAAATGCCTCTATTCCCATATAATCAATCTCATATTGTCTTTTTACCCCTAAATCTTTTGAATTGATTATAAAACTTTTTTTACCACCATTAAGAATAAAATTTAAACCATCTTTTGGTATTTTATTAATAGGTCCACTAAGAGAGAAATTATAATATTTTGATATTAATTCAACTTGTTTATGAATCCATGAGTTATCTTTTTTTCCTATTGGTAATATTCCGCCATTATTAATTGATATCGAATCATCTGGAATTAATTTTTTTAGATTTATTTCATGTTCAGTTCCTAGACCGTTACATGTTTCACACATTCCTTTAGGTGAATTAAAAGAAAAGGTGTTAGGTTCTGGTTTAGGATATGAAATGCCTGTTTCAGGACACATTAAATTTCTACTAAAATATTCTGGTTTTCCAGATTCTGAGTCTAAAATAAAAATTGTGTCATTTCCATATTTCATAGCAATCTTAATAGACTCTGCTAGGACTCTTTTTGACTCAAAATCATCTTTGACAGATAAATTATCTACAACGAGACTTATGTCATGTGTTTTATATCTATCAAGCTTCATACCTCTTTTAATATCGACAATATCACCGTCAACTATAACTTTTGAAAACCCTTGTTTAGTGAAATTTTCAAAAAGATCTCTATAATGTCCTTTTCTTGATCTTATTATTGGAGCTAGAATAATAATTCGCTGATTTATAAACTTCTCACATATTAACTTTATAATCTGTTCATCAGTATTTTTTACCATTTTTAAATTAGACTTATGGCTGTATGCTACACCTATTCTTGCATATAATAGTCTTATAAAATCATAAATATCAGTAACTGTTCCAACAGTAGATCTAGGGTTTTTACTTGTGGTTTTTTGCTCAATTGCAATTACTGGAGATAAACCCTCAATTTTTTCTACATCTGGTCTTTCATAGTTTCCTACAAATTGTCTTATGTAGGCAGAAAAAGTTTCCATATATCTTCTCTGACCTTCAGCATGAATTGTATCAAATGCTAAAGAAGATTTTCCACTTCCAGATAAACCTGTAATAACAACAAGTTTCTCTCTTGGAATCTCTAAATCTAGATTTCTAAGATTATGAACTTTTGCGCCTTCAATTTGAATCGTGTTATTCAAGTTTGGATTAGAATTTATTTTAAAATACTTGCATGATCATCTCCTCTAGGATCTGCTCCTGTTGAAACTTCTCCATTTTCATCTATAAAAATTGCATCAACTTTACCTATAGAAGATCTAGCTGACATACCAGAGCTATCAGATTTAATAGGGAGTGAGACAATAAAGTAATTTTTAGATTTTAGAATTGAATCTTTAACAGAGTCTATACCACCTTCTTCGATTATTACTACATCTGGGACCCATTGATGATGAACTCTAGGTGCATTTACGGCTTCTTGCATTGACATACCATATTCGTAAACATTAAGAATTGTTTGAAATACAGAAGTTATAATAGTTGATCCTCCTGGAGTTCCCACTATTAGTGATGGTTTTTTATTTTTTAGCACAATAGTAGGTGTCATTGAACTAAGCATTCGCTTATTAGCTTCTATAGAGTTTGCCTTACTACCAATTAAACCAAAACTATTAGGGTACCCGGGCTTTGAGCTAAAATCATCCATTTCATTATTCAAGAAAAATCCACCTTCTTCAACAAAAACTTTAGATCCATAGTTGGTGTTTAGAGTAGTGGTAACTGAAACAGAATTTCCATCAGCATCTATAATAGAATAGTGAGTTGTTTGATCACTTTCTTCTATTGTTTTAACCTCACCATGAGATACTTCACTAGAAAGAGTTGCCTTATCCCATGAGAAAGATGCCATTCTACTATTAACATATTCATCATCCATCAATTCGTATACTGGAAGTTTGTTAAAATCAGGATCGCCCATATAGAAACTTCTGTCTGCATATGCTCTTCTTTCAGCTTCAACCATTAGCTGAATAGATTCAACAGAGTTATGTCCAAACTGACCTATATCGTATCCTTCTATTGCTTTTAATAGTTGACCTAGAAGAATTCCACCGCTTGAGGGAAGGGGCATTGATATTATATCTAAACCTTTGTACTTAAATTTAATGGGATCTCTCCAGACAGAATTGTAATTTTTTAAATCTTCAACTGTCATTATTCCACCACTTTCTTCAATTTCTTCAATAATCATTTCTGCAATCTCACCCTCATAAAATGCTTTAGGTCCATTTTTTGAAATTTTATCAAGAGTAATAGATAGATTTATATTTTTTAAAGTATCACCTTGCTTATAGTTCTGTGAAAATAAAGATTCACTACCATTGACATTTATGAAATCTTGAAGTTTATCTTTTAAAGCTTCTTCTTGTTTTTTTGTAACAATAAAACCATTTTTTGCTAATTCAATTGAAGGTTGAAAAAGATCTTCAATTGGAAGAGAGCCAAATTTTGAATGAATTTCAAATATACCAGATATTGATCCAGGAACACCAACTGCAGCTCCACCTAATGTGCTCATGTTTTCTATTATATCCCCATTTTTATCTAAATACATATCTTTAAATGCTTTTCCTGGTGCCTTTTCTCTAAAGTCAAGAGAACCGCTTTCTCCTTCAGAAGTATGGTAAACTACAAAACCACCACCCCCAATATTCCCAGCTATTGGATATGTGACAGCTAGAGCTAGATGAACAGCTACCATTGCATCAAATGCATTACCACCATTTTTCATTATTTCAACACCTATATCAGAGGCTTCTTTTCTGGCTGAAACAACTGCAGGATTATATGATTTATCACAGCTAATGATTAAAAATGACAAGATAAATGGGATAAAATTCTTCATAATAAAATTTCGTGTAATTTACAATTTATATATTTACATTTCATATGACTTTAATAAAAAATATATCAGGATTTAGAGGTACAATAGGTGGTGAAAATAATCAAAATTTAACGCCAGTTGATATTGTGAGTTCTATAGCAGGATTTTCTAAATTAATTAAAGAAAATAATCCTAACAATAATAATCTTACTGTAATAACGGGTAGAGATGGAAGAAAATCTGGAGAAATGATTCAAAGTATAGTAAATTCAGTTTTTTCTTCAATGGGAATCAATGTTATTGATGCCGGATTATCAACAACTCCAACTCTTTGCTGGGGAGTATTAAATAATGATGCTGTTGCTGGATTAATGATTACAGCAAGTCATAATCCTCAAGAGTATAATGGTTTAAAATTTTTCAATGATGAGGGTGAGTTTTTATCTAAAGAAGATGTAACTAAACTAATTGAATATTCGGAAATTAAAACACACAGTTTTACTCAAAATGAATCTCTTGGAACTATAAGTAAGTATGATAATTTAATTGATGATCATATCCAAGCTATTGTTAACTTAGATATTCTACCATTAAAGAAAATAAAAGAACTTAATCTTTATGTAGTAGCAGATGCTATTAATTCTGGTGGAGCTATAGCTTTGCCAAAACTTCTTGAAAAGTTAAATATTAGATATAAAATTATAAACTCAGAGGTGGAAGGTGTATTTAATCACACTCCGGAACCTCTTGCAGAAAATTTAAAAGATCTTTCTCAAGAAATTTTAAACAATAATGCTGATTTTGGAATAGCAGTAGATCCAGATGTTGATCGACTTGTGTTTTTTGATGAAAATGGAAAAATTCTTGGAGAAGAATATACTCAAGTTTTTTGTTCTGATTTCGTTTTATCAAAAAACAAGGGAAACACTGTTTCAACATTATCTTCTTCAAATGCACTTAAAGATCTAACAGAGTCTTATGGGGGGAATTATTTTTTTACTCCTGTTGGTGAAATGAATGTTGTAAAAAAAATGAAGGAAGTAAACTCAATAGTTGGAGGTGAAGGTGGGGGAGGTATAATTTATCCAGAATTACACTATGGAAGAGATGCTCTTGTTGGTATTGTACTTTTTCTTGGATTATTAGTAAATAAAGATTGTAAAGTTTCAGATCTTAAGAGTAATTATCCTGTGTATTTTATGAAGAAGCTCAAAGTGTTGCTTAAAGATGATAAAATAATAGATAAGATTTTTATTGATATTACTAATAAATATTCTGACTTATCACCTAACACTGATGATGGGGTTAGGATTGACTTCGAAGATGGGTGGGTTCATATGAGAAAATCAAATAAAGAACCAATTGTTAGAATTTTTTCTGAATCAAAAGATCAGGAAAATGCAGATAATCTAGCTATTAAAATACAAAAAGAGATTCTATTGTTAGGTGGTTAGGTGTTTAAACCTATTATGAGTCCAAAAGTATTGTGATGGGTCTCTGTATATTTGTTTTTCCAGAAGGTTTAGAAACTGATTGGTAACATTATATTGATTGTTATCTTTTTCTAAAATTTCAATAAATTTTGTTTTATAAAACCCTCTTTTTATTCTAGTTATATCAGCAAAAACAACTGATAAATTAAAATCTTTTGAGAATCTTTCCGCTCCTGTGAAAATGGGTACTTTATGACCTAAAAACTTATTAATATATGATTTTCCAATTTTTCTAGGTGATTGGTCAGCTGCAAATCCAAACAGGTGATATTTATTATCATCTAGATTATTCATAAAATCATTAATATGATATCTCGATACAAGAAAAGCATTATGCTTTCCTCTGATTTTTTTAAATAATCTATCAAAGTACTTATTTGACATTGGTGTGTAAATTCCATATCCATTTCCTTTTACATTATATCCAATTGAAAGAAGCCATTCAAAATTAGAATAATGACCACAAATAAGAATTATATTTTTATTTTTTTCTTGAATTTTCTCTATCTCATGAATATTTTCATAAGTATAACGCCTTTTCATTTCCTTTTCGCTCATACCATAAGCCTTTATACTCTCAATGCTAATATCTGCGAAATGACTATAGAACTTTTTTTCTATCTCATCTAGTTCCTCTTTATCTTTATTAGGAAATACTAGATTTAAATTTTTTTTAACTGTTTTTAATCTATACTTAAAAACTTTATGAAGAAGAAATGAAAGAATATTTGAAATCTTATATACAATACTAAATGGCAGTATTGATATAAATTTAATTAAAGGGTATGTGAGTATATATATTAATAAATGCAATTATCAGTTGTTTAGTGATAATGCAAATTTAATTTTTTCTTCTAGATCGTCGCCTCTTAAGTTTTTTCCGATAACAATACCATCTTGATTAATTAGATAAGATTGAGGAATAGCTCTAATGCTATATATTCTAGCTATAGGATCATTCCAGAAGTTTAAATTTGACACCTGTGTCCATAATAGACTATCATCTTCAACAGCTTGTTCCCACTGTTCTTTTGTTCTATCTAGTGATACGCCGATGATGTTAAAACCATCATTATTATATAATTTGTAAAGTCTAACAAGGTTTGGATTTTCAACTCTACAAGGTCTACACCATGCTGCCCAGAAATCTAAAAGTGTTACCTTATTAAGAGATAATTCCTGACTTAATGTAACATTAGAACCGTCAAGGCTAGGTGCAGTAAAATCTGGAGCAACTTCACCAACCTCAATTGGATCTTCAAATTGAGAAAGTAAATCAGCTATATTTTTTCCAACATCACTAACTTTAATTCTGTTTGAAAAACTTTCATAGACATCTATGATGGAGTCTTTGTTAACTTTATTTTCAACCATAAAAACTTCAAGAAGAAGAGCAGACATGTATGAATCAAGATTATCTATTATAAAATCCCATTCATACAAAAGAACTTCTTGTTCTTTCTTTTTGTAATCTTTATCTAATTTCATTGCGATTTCAACATCTCCATTCATTATAGCATCTTGAGCTTCAGAAGAAATAGTATTCATTTTTTCAACTAAAGATTTAGTTTCAGATTTATATTTTACAAAATCGTCATTTGATTTTGTACCATAAACCTGAGATTTAGATATACTGTCTTTGTATAATTCAGCATTTATAGATCCATTTTCGAGAATAGTTAATACGTAACCATTAACACCTTCAACCTGTATGTAGCTTATTTGTGGTGTAGCAGATACACCTTTAAAAGAGAACTTGTTTGACTTAACAGTTGTTGAGTCTTTAATAAATGGTTGATTGTTTTGATCTGCTTGTAAAATATAAACCTTTGTATCATCGATGGCATCAATAGTACCATTTAGATTGAACCCATTCTCGTTTGAACAAGATAGAATCAATAAACTTAATATAAGAGCTAAATGCTTAATCATAATTATTTTTTTACTCAACAAATTTAGTTTTTTATATTTAATATCTTTAGTTAACTTTTTGTTAAGTTCAAATGCCAAATAATAGTGTAATAACCTTATTTAGAGAAATTCTTGATGACTCATCAATTTTAAGTGGTGAATCTCTTAAATCTAGATTTTATCACATATGGAAAACAGATGTTCAGTTAGAATCTTTGTGTTTATTACTGCCAAGATCAACTGATGAAGTATCAGCTATAGTAAAAATTTGCAATGATTATAATCAAGAAATTATAATTCATGGTGGATTAACAAATCTTGTTGGTTCAACAATATCTAATAAAAATCAAGTTGTGATTTCACTTGAAAAAATGAATAAGATTGTTGAAATCGATGAAAATGGAAAAACTATTACTTGTGAATCAGGAGCAATTATAGAAGACATAATTAATACAGTAAAGGATAAAGATCTTCTCTTACCTTTAAATTTTGGTGCAAGAGGCTCAGCTCAAATTGGAGGAGCAGTATCAACTAACGCTGGTGGTTTAAGAGTATTTAAATATGGCATGACAAGAAATTTGGTTATGGGTATTGAAGCAGTTCTTCCAGATGGAACTGTAATATCATCTTTAAAGAAGTTAATGAAGGATAATTCAGGTTATGACTTGAAGCAACTGTTTATTGGCTCAGAAGGAACTCTGGGTATTGTAACAGGGGTAGTTCTCAGATTGTATAGGTTACCAAAAACAAGATATACTTCATTAGCAGCTACAAATAATTACCAAAATGTATTAGATCTTTTTAAAACAATGGAGAATAAAATATCTTCAAACCTGACAGGTTTTGAATTGTTATGGACTAACACTTACAGGCAGATGGTGAGTGATAAAACATTATATAACAAGTATTTACCTGATAATTATAAATACTACATATTTATTGAGTATATGGGTGGAGATTTTGAAAATGATTATAATAAATTTGAGGAGGTAGTTCTCGAAAGTGTTGATAAAGGAATTATTGATGATGCTGTTATTGGAAAAGATGAGAAGGAGCAAGTTAATATATGGGGTATTAGAGAAGATGTTGCTGTATTAGCAGATGAAAAAGAGTTCGATCAACATTTTGATATTAGTATACCTGTTTCACTTATTGGAGAGGTTATTGATAAAATTTCATTAGAACTAAAGGAGTGTGAAGGTGTAAAAACAATTTTCCCTTTTGGACATGTAGCAGATGGAAATATTCACTTTATTATAGGTAAAGATTCTGATGACGATAAGCTCAAGTCTGAAATCAATGAAATAATATATAGCAATACTGAAAAAGTAGACGGATCAATATCTGCTGAACATGGAATAGGTTTGGATAAAAAAAAATATTTAATTAAAACTAGGAGTCAGGATGAGATTGAATTAATGAGATTAATTAAAAAGTCAATAGATCCAAAAAATATATTAAATCCTGGTAGAGTAATATGACATAAGATATTATCTTTATAAATCTAGTTATGGCAGGAAATACATTTGGTAACATATTCAAACTCTCATCCTTTGGTGAATCTCATGGTAAGGCTCTTGGGGGTGTTATAGATGGTTGTCCTGCAGGAGTTGATATTGATCTTGATTTTATTAACAAAGAGTTGAATAGAAGAAGACCTGGTCAATCAGAAATTGTTACTCAACGAAAAGAAGATGACTCTGTAGAATTTTTATCAGGAATTTTTGAAGGTAAAACAACTGGAACACCAATTGGTTTTGTAATAGTTAACAAAGATCAGAAATCAAAAGACTACTCTCATATCCAGAATAGCTATAGACCATCTCATGCAGACTTTGTATATGATAAAAAATATGGTTTTAGAGATTATAGGGGTGGAGGTAGAAGTTCTGCAAGAGAGACAGTTGTTAGAGTTGTAGCAGGATCTATTGCTAAAATGATACTTAAAGGTGTAAAAATAAATGCATTTGTTTCTTCTGTTGGAGAAATAAAGTATGAATATGAGAACACTAAAATAAATTTTGATAATATAGAAAAATCTATAGTTAGATGTCCAGATGAAAAGAAGTCTGAAGAAATGATAGAGCTAATTAAGAGTGTGAAGAAAAATGGAGACACTGTAGGTGGTATAGTTTCATGTGTAATTAGTGGGGTTCCAGTAGGATTGGGGGAACCTGTTTTTGATAAGTTACATGCTGAGCTCGGAAAATCTATGTTATCAATTAATGCTGTCAAAGGCTTTGAATTTGGAAGTGGTTTTAAAGGTTCAGCTATGAGAGGTTCAGATCATAATGATTCATTTAATGCTGATGGTACTACAAAAACAAATAAATCTGGAGGAATTCAGGGAGGAATATCTAATGGAATGGATATTTATTTTAATGTCGCTTTTAAACCAGTGTCTACAATAATGAGAGACCAGGATTCAATAGATAGTGATGGTAACGAGGTTAAGGTAAAAGGAAAAGGAAGACATGACCCATGTGTTGTTCCTAGAGCTGTTCCTATTGTCGAAGCAATGTCAGCTCTAGTTTTAGCGGATTACTTATTATTAAACAGAGTCTCAAAAATTTAATTATGAAATTACATTGGAAAATTATTATTGGTATGGTTGCGGGTGTTTTATTTGGCCTTTTAATGTCACAAACATCTTTTGGCTCTGAATTTATAAAAGATTGGATTAATTCTTTTGGTACAATCTTTATAAATCTTTTAAAACTTATTGCAATGCCTTTAATTCTAGCGTCTCTTATAAAAGGTATTTCAGATTTAAAGGATATTTCGAAGCTTTCCACCATAGGAACTAGAACATTAGGGGTATATGTATGTACTACTGTACTTGCAGTTATAGTAGGTTTAGTACTTGTTAATATTGTTCAACCAGGAAATAGTATAAAAGAAGAAACTAGAATTGATTTAGTACAAGAGTATGAGCAAGGTGTTCTTGAGAAACAACAACAAGCTCAGAGACAAGCAGAAAGTGGCCCTTTGCAGCCTTTAGTAGATGTTGTTCCCTCTAATATTTTTGATGCTACAACCAATAATAGAAATATGCTTCAGGTTATATTCTTTGCAATATTTTTTGGTATCGGAATGATTCTTATTCCCCCAAAGCAAGCTAAACCTGTTAAAGATTTTTTCGATGGATTTAATGCAGTTATACTTAAGTTAATCGATCTAATAATGTTATCTGCACCCTATGGTGTATTTGCTCTTTTAGCAACCCTTGTGGTTGAATCTCCTAGTATTGATCTTTTTATTGCTCTTGGGATGTATTCACTAACACTTATAATTGGTCTAGCTATTATGATAGTAGTATATATGATTATAGTAAAGTTTGTTACAAATACTAATCCTATGAATTTTATGAATGGTGTTTCTGCTGCTCAACTACTAGGTTTTTCAACTAGCTCAAGTGCGGCTACTCTTCCTGTTACTATGGATTGTGTAGAGAAAAACTTAGGTGTAGATAAGGAAATTTCAAGTTTTGTATTACCAATTGGTGCAACAATTAATATGGATGGAACAAGTGTTTATCAAGCTGTTGCAGCTGTTTTTATTGCTCAGGCATTTGGACTAGATCTTAGCTTAGGTGCTCAATTAGGTATAATAGTTACTGCTTCTTTAGCATCAATTGGTGCCGCTGCTGTACCAAGTGCAGGAATAGTAATGTTAGTTATTGTTCTTGGTCAAGCTGGTATTCCAGAAGCTGGTCTTGCTCTTATTATTGCGGTAGATAGACCTTTAGATATGTGTAGAACAATTGTTAATGTAACTGGAGATGCTGCAGTATCAATGATAGTTGCAAAATCAGTAGGAAAATTAAAGGATCCTAAAGATGTCAATAAAAATTGATGAATCCTGGCAAAGACTTCTAAGTGAAGAGTTTAATTCAGAATATTTTAAGACTCTTATATCATTTGTTAAAGATGATTATGGATCTTCTATTTGTTATCCAAAAGGTTCTCAAATTTTTAATGCGTTTGACTCATGTCCAATAAATGAACTTAAAGTAGTACTAATAGGTCAAGGAG
>Ga0206124_10000290_pt1 | contig 40360 bp, 19 predicted proteins | sample Helgoland_Spring_3_FD_148671 | JGI IMG/M metagenome (GOLD analysis project Ga0206124, IMG submission 148671) | Pelagic subsurface seawater microbial communities from Kabeltonne, Helgoland, North Sea - Helgoland_Spring_Bloom_20160321_2 | ecosystem: Environmental > Aquatic > Marine > Epipelagic ... | reverse complement strand
TGCTTGGTTGATTCGGATCAAGATGGAATTTGCGATCAAGATGAGGTGACGGGTTGCCAAGACAGCGCAGCCTGCAATTACGACGAGGCAGCCACGGATAATGGCTACTGCGATTATCCGGCGGTGAATTATGATTGCTCTGGCGCGTGTTTAAGCGATGCGGACGGGGACGGCATTTGCGATCCGTTCGAAGCGGCGGGGTGCACCGATCATACGGCCTGCAACTACGATGCGAATGCGACAGACGATGACGGATCATGCACGCACGCGACCACAGGCTTTGATTGCGATGGCGCCTGCTTGGTTGATTCGGATCAAGATGGAATTTGCGATCAAGATGAGGTGACGGGTTGCCAAGACAGCGCAGCCTGCAACTACGACGAGGCAGCCACGGATAATGGCTACTGCGATTATCCGATGACGGGCTATGATTGCGAGGGCAATTGCCTACCCGGGTATGAAGCCCTTTGCAACGGGGGAACTACGACCACGGAGGTGTTAGGGTGCATGGACAGCGCGGCCTGCAATTACGCTGCGACGGCTACCCAGGACAATGGTTCCTGCACGTTTGCAGATGCGGGCTACGATTGCGACGGTGTGTGTTTGTTTGACGAGGACGGCGACGGCATTTGCAATGCGTTTGAGGTGCCAGGCTGCACCGATTGCGCGGCTTGCAACTTCGCGGCGTCTGCTACGGACGATGACAATTCGTGCACCTACGCCGAGACGGGCATCGATTGTGACGGAGGGTGCCTCGTCGACAGCGACGGGGACTTTGTTTGTGACCAAAACGAAATTACCGGCTGCCAAGACAGCTCCGCGTGTAACTTCGATGAGACGGCTACGGATGCTGGCTACTGCGATTACGCCGAGACCAATTACGACTGCGCTGGCAATTGCTTGAACGATGCGGACGGTGACGGCGTGTGTGATGAATTCGAGCCGGAGGTAATGGTCTTAGGTTGCACCAGTGCTGAGGCGTGCAACTACGATGCGACTGCGACGGACGACAACGGCTCGTGCTCGTTTGCGGATACGGGCTACGATTGCACAGGAGAATGCCTTGCGGATAGCGATGGCGACGGAGTTTGCGATGCGTTTGAGGTGCTAGGCTGCACCGATTGCGCGGCTTGCAACTTTGCGGCGTCCGCTACGGACGATGACAGCTCGTGCATTTACGCTTCTGCGGGCTATGGCTGTGATGGTGGTTGCTTGGTTGATTCAGACCAAGATGGAATTTGCGACCAAGATGAGGTCGCGGGTTGTCCGGATGCTGAGGCATGCAACTATGATCCCTTGGCGACGGACGATGGATATTGCGACTACGCTTCGGAGAACGAGGATTGCGATGGCAATTGCTTGAACGATGTAAATGCCAATGGCATTTGCGATGAGTTGGAGGATGGGTTGACGGTGGGGAATAATTGCGCTGCCGCAACAGAGGAATTCATGGCAGCCTTGGCCAGTGGACTATACTGTGGGGACGGCACGGTGTGGGTCGATGCCGTCAGCGAATGCATGGTCATTCCTACGTGCTTTGCCGATTTGGACAACAACGGCAACCGAGGAACGGAAGATTTGCTCATTATGCTATCGGTCTTCGGTGCGGAATGTGATTTGGCGGAGGGATGCATGGATCCCTTGGCAGAAAACTACGATCCCTTCGCGGTGGTCGATGACAACAGCTGCATTGTCCTTGAGGACCCTTGCGCCTTGGCTACTTCTATCACGTATCAAGGCGAGGATTATGCCCTGGTTTCTGTGGGTGATCAATGCTGGTTCCGGGACAATTTGGCTTCGGATCAATTTCAAAATGGCGATGCCATTGGTTTGACGTTGGAATCAACCGATTGGTATGCTGCGGCGAACGCAGCAACACCGGCCTTTGCTCCAATCAACGGCGACGGTGCGAATACCGCTGCGCACGGCTACCTCTACAACGGCTACGCTGTGAATGACGCCCGTGGTTTATGCCCGAGCGATTGGCACGTGGCATCCGATGGAGATTGGATGTCCCTCGAAGCGGCCTTGGGGATGGATTCATTGGCGTTGGCGGACTTCGGGAACCGCGGCACCGACCAAGGCGACCAACTCAAATCTTCTGCCTCTGACGACCCAGCTTGGGACGGTACAAACGTGTCGGGCTTCTCAGGAACGCCATCTGGACAGCGTTATTCCTTCGGAAGTTTCAACGGGTTTGGCACGATGAGCCTCCTGTGGACGGGCACCAACAGCGGATCTTCGAATTGGGCGCGTAAGCTCGAATCGGACAATGCGCAGGTCCAGCGCTCACTTATTTCCAAAGGCTTTGGCGGATCCGTCCGGTGCGTGATGGATTAGTGGGCTCTTTGAATTCGAAGCATCCACTAAGTCGTGCGAGTTTTATTACGTTTCATCTTGATGTGATACGGCGGATTCCTATTCTGAATGAATCCCGGGTTTTTTTGTAGTGGACTTTGGCCAGGGAAATGGCCCAAGAAGATTAGCGAACGCATTACCTTTGCACCCGAAGAGCGCGCCCATAGCTCAGTTGGTTAGAGCAGTGGACTCATAATCCATTGGTCGTAGGTTCAAGTCCTACTGGGCGCACTTTTTCCCTTCCTCCGACCAGCGCCCCGGCGATTCAAAAGCTCGCTGCGCTAACACATTCAGAGGCATGGCCCCGTAGTTCAATGGATAGAATAAGCGTTTCCTAAACGTTTGATCCGAGTTCGATTCTCGGCGGGGCTACAACGTTTTGACAGACAAGGGTTTAACGACCCTTTTTTTGTTTTTTAGAGAGACGCGATTTTCGGATTGCAGAACAATTGCAGAACAAATTCAACTGAAATACGTGGCTTCTTCTATGGTTCAGAACGGCAAATAGTCCCCTTTGTCAAGTTCAGGCTCTTGATCTGTGAAGTGGATGACCACGTCCATCGGCGGGACTTGTGGGATGCGGTTTTGAATGAGGGTGACGACGGATTTGACCTCGTAAAGAGTATCGTCTAAGGTCCAGTTCGGTTCGCTTTCGATGTGGACGGTGAGTTCCATGTTTCTTCTTTGTTTCATGAGTTGGTTGGTTTGTAGTGTTTGTTGATGAAAGCATGATGGCCTCCGATTTTGACGGATGGGATGTGGCAAGTCTGTGGGTTTATGACGGTCCTGTTATTGCAGATGTTATTGGGGGGTATTGGTTCAATGGAAATGCCCTCATCAGCTATGTGGACATCCAAGATGGATATGACATCAACTTCGAGGTCAATGGTGGATACTACCCTGAATCATATAGCTACAAGGTGGAAGATGAGGCGGGAAACCTCCTCGTCGACCAAGTGGAGCAGAATGTACCCGCAGAGAACATTTATGGTGTAGTCATCTGCTCTGAGTCGGGTATCGACGAGGAATCCGGACTGATGAAGGTTCGTTTCGTTCCGAACCCGGCTAAAGGATCCGTGATGCTCTCTGGCATCGCGGCAGATGTCAACTGGGAACTTACCGTCCGGACACTCCTCGGACAGGAGGTCCTGTTTCAGTACGGTCGGGGACAAAGCACGTTGGATTTGAGCCGCTTGACAGCGGGGACCTATCTCGGACAAATTCAGACTCAAGAAGGCGCCAGCCTAGTACTTCGTCTGGTTGTTGGGTAGCCGATTACTCCATCGGCCGTAGAATTAACCCATCCAATTTGCATATGTGATGGGCTACCGGAACTTTCTGCTAATCTTTGTCACACAGAAGATATAATGTGGGCAGCCTTTTTGAGTTCATTATGTTTCCTTTGAAACCGGTAACGCATCGGCTAAACTGCGTTTTAATGCAGTTTAGGTTTTGTTGGCAAACCGTTTTATTATTTTAAAATTTAATTTATACTTACACAATTCGAAACATTGAATCAATTGCAATAGTCCTTTTTCATTTCTTCAAATTCCTCATCAAATGTTATGTTATTATCAATATCGTTTATTGAATATGCACATTCCTTTTTTGAATTTAAGAAATAGATAGTTTTATTTTCATCTCCATATGACTCGGATTCCAAAAATAATTCGGTGCCATCATTAGAAGTTATAAATTCAAATGACTGATAGCCCCAATCGGACATACAACCATATGTATTCCCCTTGAGATTAAATGTTACATTTCCACTTAATTCATTTAGGTCAGCATTTACATTGCACTGTTCTAATTCTTGCCAAAAGACTAATCTTACCATTCCTTCTTCTACGACTGGGGTAGAATCAATCTCTTCGTAGCAAACCTCAATACTAAGGGCAGAATCAGTTTTGAAAGCAGATTCATCATAAACATAAAGTAATTGAGAACCTTCTAGTAATTTATTATTAATCAATTCTTTTAATTTTATTGATGTCAATTTGTCTAGATCTTCTTTTTTCAAATCATAAGTGCATATCATTATTTCTTTTATTCCTTTAATTTGTGACATAATATATTTGGTTTTAGTTATTATTTATGTTTGCCAACGTTTTGGCTAAACTGAGTTTTAATGCAGTTTGGTTTAGGTATTGTTGGCTGGCTTTGTCGTATAAAAATTCTGACATAATCTTTTGATTTAAGACTTTTAATTTACATCACAGCGCTTTCTCACCTGTTGATTTTTTCGCGTTAAAGTTTGATCAGCTTTTCCAATTCCTCATCAAACTCGTTCGACCTTTGTCCTGTTAGCTCTACTCAATGCGATTTAGGGTTTCCTTATCGGTTCACTGCTCCTTTTTTTTGCCAATAAGCAGGAATTTCGTCGTGTTCCGTGGCAATTGATTCGAAGGTCACAGATTCGCTTGAGAATTCCTGCCAATCCTCCATGGTCTGCGGATCGAAGCCATCAGGACAATGGTATACGTGAATGGGGCAGTGGACTTTACCTTGTTGATGATACTGCTCAATGAGATTCTCATGCTTGAGCAGGGTGCTCACCGCTTCAACACGCTCTTGGTCGTCCTCTGTGAGCTGTTCGACCAATGCAGTCAGGGCAGGCCGCAAAGTCGTGATGGATTCTGAAGGTAACGGCGCGAATTTTTGGGCGGGCTTGTCCCATATGACCAAGGATTCCACAATTGTTCCGGCTTGTTCTAGCCGTTTGATGACTTCGAACGCCACGATTCCTCCCATGGAATAGGCAACGACTTGCCCAATACTTCGGGGGAGTGGACCCATCGATTGATACGCGGCGAGTAATAAGTCAGCCAGCCCTTCGATACTATCGTACGGGGTTTGTTCGCCCAGTGATGCGGGGTAATTGAAGGCAATGCTGCGGTGGCCGTTAGGCTTGGGATAGGTATTGAACACCAACCCTAAGCCCATGATGGGCGGGAAGTACCAATCTTCTTTGGGTTCAGGGCCTTCGCCGGATTGCAATTCCCAGAACAGGTCCTGACGGCTAGTTGACAAGGCAGCATAACGTCCGATGGTCTCCCAGTTCGGCGTCCTGAAAAACGCTGCAGGGGGCACGTTCAAATCCTGCGTTTCCTTCAACGCTTTCAAGAACAAAAGCGCTTTCAGGCTCGTTCCGCCACCATGGAAGAAGTGGGAGTGTGTTGGATCGGGAACGTAAGTGTTCCAAAGTGCTCGCCAAGGAGCTTCTGACTCCTTCGCAAGCCCCATCATCTGTGCATTTGAAGCTTCATGCAAGCGGAACGGGGCAGGTACCACAGGGGATTCAGCAAGCTTGTTCAAAACGCGGCTAAACGCCTGACTAAGTTCCTGCACCACCGATTGTGAGAAATATCCGCTGTCGAATTCCCATCGAAGGAACACGTTTTCGTTGATGGTCTCCAGGTACAGGGTCAGCGGGAGTCGTGGCCGCGATGTACTGCTGCCAACTTGAACACCAGCGGCCAAGTTCACAGGATGTTGAACGACGAGTCCTACCTGATGAAACGCCGCGTGCCCGATGCCATCGGGGTACACTACATTCGCGTGTTGGTGTTCAAATAAATGCCTCAACGCCTCCTTTCCTCGGCCTGCGCGTTCCGCCCAGTTCCAAGCAATGCCTGTAGGAAAAGGAAAAGCTCGCATGTGCATGCCCACCGAAGGCACGCTTCGGGTATCCATCACCAAGGAGATCCATGGCATTTCAATCCCAGATTGATGGAGGGCCTCTCCCAACAAGAGTCCATAGACGACGGCACCCGAGACCTTCCAATGGGTCTGAAGGAGTCGACAGGCCTGCACAACGTCCTTATCCAAAGCTTCCACCCAATGCTGCTCCATCCTGTTCGCAGGTTTCCCCTTGAGGAGCGTTGGCAGGTTACCTAATTCAAAGTAGCCACGCCAATCTGCTCGTTTGGGACTGGGTGAAGGGACCACAGGTGCAGGTTCAATTTCTCTTCCCGATTGAATCGCTTGGTAGATAGAAGCCAAATGCTCGTCGGATCCGCCGTCAAAAACGAGATGGTGGGGATTGAAGTACAGGTGCATCTCTCCCTCAACTTGGAGGAGTTCAGCTTCAAATGCGGGCCCTTGGTGGAGCGGCAAGGACCGGAAGTAGGCATCCTTTCGAAAGGAGTCAAATTCGGAGCGCGTGAGCTCACGTTGGGCCAAGGAGTAATCATCCATGGCTACCCGATGCTGCATCAACGTCCCGTTCGCGGTGGTCTCGAAGCGCACAAACAGGTCTGGGCAGGATTTCAACGTAGCTTCTGCTATGGCCTTGAATTGCGATTCAGAAGTTGGAATGCGGACGAATTGAGGCAGGTTGTACAGGCTATCATCTTTGTCCATCATATCAACCCAAATGGCCTCTTGTGCGCGATTGGCCTGTCGGGAATTAGCATAGGTTTCTGTGGTTGGAACGCCGTCTTCGCGCTCTTGGATCAATGCTGCAAGGGATCCAAATGTTTCGCAAGCGAACACATGATAGACTTCCAATCGCCGTGCATCTTGCCGGTTCCATTCGCGGATAAAATGCATCGCGTCGAAACTAGAAAGTCCGAGCGCAAAGAAATTGTCCTCATGGGACGCCTTCCGACCAAATAGCCGATTGAACAAGTCCAACAAATCAGTGGATTGCGCGCCTCCCGTTTGTATCACTTGTGCTGCCGAGGCTTGCTCCGCTAAGGCATTCCGATCAATTTTACCGTTGGAAGTCATGGGCCACGACGGCACGCACAAAAACTGGGAAGGGAGGTAATACGCAGGGTGGTTTTTTAAAATGGATTCGCGGATGCGACGGATAGACCCGGGGTCTAACTCCTTTTCGCACGCCACGCCGAGTTCATGCGCATATCCATTGTGAAAGGCGAATGCAATCCAGTTGTATTCCGGAAGAATGGTTTGAAGAATGCTTTCAATGGCCTGTAATTCGAGGCGTTGTCCTCGGATTTTGACTTGATAATCTGCCCGTCCGTGGAAATGGAAGTTGCCGTATTCATCTAGCGCACCGCGATCAGCTGTCATCCAAATCACTCCGCTGTGACTCCAGCCCTCAGTTTGATAGTAGCCTTTACCAACGCTTGGCCCTCCGATGGCCAGCAATCCTTGTGCCCCAGTTGGCAGCGGATTGCCGGAAGCATCTGCAACGACCAACGTTGAATGCTGCATCGCCCTTCCAATGGGTACTGTGAGTCCTGTCGCGTAGGATCTCTCAGGATCCTGGGTGAAAAAGGAATTGTCAATGGTGGTTTCAGAAAGCCCATATGAACTGATCACCTGAACATCCGGACCAACACGTGTCTGCAACGCCTGCATCTCACCTATTTTCCATGCATCGGAGCCGACAATCAGCAGGCGAAGGTGCTGGGTGGTAAAAGGAGGTTCTTCCATCCACCAGCGCACCACCAGCGGGGTTGTTTCGAAAACGGTAATGCGGTGGGAGACTAATTGGCGCGCGATTTCTGCGGGGTCTTTGCGTTGAACGGCATTCAAAACCACCAACGCTGACCCTTGAAACAAGGAACGCCCGAGGTCGCCCAAAAACACATCGAACGAGAATGAAGCGGCTTGAAGCGATTTATCCTTGGGGGTTATGCCGTAATCGCCCGCCCAAGCTCCGATGGCGGCCTCGTAACCTGACCGTTTGACCCCGACTAGCTTGGGTTGACCCGTACTACCTGATGTGGCGATGGCGTAGGCTAAGTCCTTGGAGAAATCGCGGTGCGGGCGAATGGAAATATTGCCCGATGAGGTGGCGGCGTTTAAGGCTGGCTGCCCGCACAAGGATTCAATATGCGCAATGCGGTCAGGAGGGGTTTCCATGTCAATTGGGATGAATGGAATGCCCCGGGTGAGGCACGTCATAATGAGTGCGATGTGGTCAACGGTGCGCTCTGCGATGATGGGAAGGATTCCAGATCCAGACCATTCTAACCGTTCAAACCAGTCCGTCATTCGGGCATTCAATTCCTCAAATGTGAGGACCTCTCGCCCATCCATCAAAGCCTCCTCACTTCTAAATTCACGGACGATTCGCTCCCATTCAGTTGCCAGGGGTGGCGATACCGGAGTGACCACATTCGGCGGTCGGGATTCGACAGTGGATTGAAATAGTGCGTTGTGCAGAAAGCCTACGGCGTCAGCAGAAAAAAGGGCGGGATCAAATTCCCACTGAAACCAAGCTTCTTCGCCCGTATCGATGAAGTCAAGGGAGAGGTCGAATGCAGATCCGCGGATTTCAAAAGGAAGGGCCTTCACGTGGTCGTTGGTTGACCAACTGTTGTAGGTGTATGTGGTATTGAAAAACGGCGTGCCTTTGGTCTGTTTCTGCGTCTCGAGTTTGGCGATTTCCGAGAAAGGCTGACGGAATTTTTCAGAAATGGACCGCCATTGTGCCAAAATCTCAGTCGGATCATCATGCTGGACAGGAATCGGCAGCATATTGACCGACATCGCCTCCAACTGTTTTTCGTCCCACGCTTGGCGGGTGTTCACGACGACACCGGTCGCAAAATCTCCATCAGGAAAATACCGATACCACCCTTGCATCCACAAAATAAATCCAGCTTCAAAAGCCGAGCAATTGTGCGTTTTTTGCAATGTCCTGAGCGCTTGACGTTCCGCAGGTTCCAGTGCTTTCCGATAGCTGCAAGAGCGCGAGGGAGGCTGTAATCGGGTGAAGGGCAATTTGTGAATGCGCACTGATTGCAAGGCGGGTTTCCAAAAGGCGGTATCTACGGGTTCAGTGAGTGGTGTCAGTACGTCAAGGGCCGTGGTGGTTTTCGACTTAAAATCTGAGGCCAGGGTATCCAGCAGTTGTTGAACACCGAGACCATCAAGTAGTCCATGGAAGACATTCAAAGCGAACCAGGTCGTGTTGCCGTTTTCTGCGATGTACGCATGGGTGAGCGCGCTGAAGTCAGGAGCGGGAGCTCCATCTACTTGACGCACGAAGTCAGCGGCATCCTTAGCTTGGATCAGATGCAGGACGGGTGCAGATTGTGTCCAGCGATACGCGCCACCATCTGCGTGCACTCCAAGGGAAAAAGCAGGCTGAGCGCCAACCCACTTTTCCAATGCTTGGACGGTTGCCAAATCCGATGAAAGCTCAAAACCGGTGCGAATCCAATATGCGTCCTGAGAATCCGGATCGCTTTCTCCTAAGAAAAACATACGCGCAGCGGCCGAATGAACAGGTGTTCCCGGCTGGATGAGCTCCCTTGAGGGGTGCTTTGCAGCATCAACGGCACGGGCCAACTGAGGCAGTTCAGTCAGTGCGGAGCTCATTAAGATTTGGTCCAGGGACAGGCTCTGTTCCAAGGTCTTTTTGATGCGTCCTGCGAATTTTAGCGCATCCACGGAGTTCAATCCATTCGAATACCATCCCAGGTCTTCCCGTAAATCGCGTCCTGGAAACAAGTCTTGGAAAACGGATCGGAATTCAGGGGCCAGTGCAGCCTGAGCTGCGGCCGGTCGGATTTCAGCAAGACGAGCACTCAGGGCAGGAACATCGATTTTTCCGTTTTTATTCAGGGGAAATTCAGAGAGGGTTTCAATCACACCGGGAATGGCGAAAGCCGGCAAAGCGGAGCCGAGCCGGGCCTTAGGCGGAAAGGTTTGAACGCCATCCGCCATCACGAATGCGGCCAAAACTGGCGCATCGTAGATGACTGCCCAGTGAGATAGACCCGACCATTCCTCCAGTGCTCGTTCAATGCGTGTGAGTTGAATGCGCTGTCCGTGAATTTTGATCTGGTGGTCCATTCGACCCCTGAAAAACAGATTTCCCTCGTGATCCTTCCATCCCACGTCCCCCGTGCGGTAGGCCTTAATTCCATAAAGGGTGGTAAAGGCACCTGTGGTCATTCCCCCGGCATATCCAATACCGACTGCAGCCCCTGTGATGGCAATTTCCCCCTCTTGAAAGGCAGGCAATTCCTGTGAATGTCTCCCGATTATGATGTTCTGTGCATGGCTGAAGTCCGAACCTAAAGGCAATTTGTCTGCGGGGAATTGACCGTGATTTTCGAAACCTGCTGAAAAGACCGTGCATTCGGAAGGCCCGTAGTATTGGAACAATTTGGCAGTGGGAAACTTCGCATGCAGCAGACGCTGCAGGCGCTGAGGAACTTTATCTCCACCCGTCATCACGAACCGCTCAACGTCATCGGCTGATTTTCGTTCAATCCAACTTTCGAGCAGCACGGGTACGAGGTGGAAAACAGTAATGTCCGCAAAGACATCGTCCAAAGCGTCCTCAACAAGATCCTCTTTGCGGATGAATCGCATCTCCCAACCTTTCCACAACGGAAAAATCAATTCAGCGACCCCGACATCAAAAGCAGGATGAGCAACGGCCGCAAACACCTCATGTTCGCGCCAAGGCAGCTTGGCATCCCAAGCTGTGAAGAAGGCCAACAGGTTTTCCAATGACAACTGAACGACCTTAGGCTCACCGGTTGTCCCCGAAGTGCAAATGCACAACCGCGACAGAGAGTCAGATTTATCGGCTGCTGTTGGCCGTTCCGGTGCTTGCCAATCGAGGATGGAATTCAAGGGGAAGGCGCCGTCCAGTGACGCATCGATTTCGGCGCAAAAAATGGAATCAGGAGGTTTGATGTTTTGCAACGAGGCGATGAATTGGTCGGTCTCCCGTTCATTTACCGTGATCACTTCCACCTCCATTTTCCATGCTGCGCTGATGATCAAAGGCAAGTGCGGATGCTTGTCACCGTAGAACCAAATCCGACGTATTCCCATCGAGAATTGGGCGACGAGGTGGTCGTAAATCACTCGTTGACTGGGGGCAAGGTGCTGCTCAATTTGGACAAAGAACGAATCCGGTGTCAACAAGCCCTGTTGAGAGGGTCCTGCTGAAAAAGCTTGCGATAGGGAGACATCGGCGAGTCGCTCGGGCTCATCCGAAGTCAACCTTTTGAGGAATGCCCCAAACTTGGAGGACAGGCTTTCAATTTGTGCGAGCGAGTGTGTGCCAGCATGAAAGTGCCAATCAAGATGGTAATTTTCAGGCTCTGGAGTAACCGCAAGGCTCAAAGGAAACTCAGAATAATCATAGGAATGGATCAACTCAAAAGCCTGTTCGGCCGTATACAAAGCCTTGTTGAGCGGGTAGTTTTCAAAAGCAATCAAAAACGTGTAGCGCAATCTACTGAAGGTGGTATCCAAGGGATTTGCAAAGGGAAAAGCTGCGATTGCTCGCTCCCGTGCTTTGAATTGCTGCACCAATGCAGACATCGGCGCTTCACGATCCACCTCGAATTGACAAGGTAGCGTCTGGATGCCCAATCCAAAGTCATTGGGTAGACTGGACAACAAACCGGTTTGCTTCACCACACCGAACTGTACATGTGGTTCTTGCGTCCATTCAGATACGAAGCAAGCCCAAACGAAGTTCATCGCTTCTGCCGGGGTGAGCCCCCACTTTCTAGCCCATTTATCCAATCGAAGACGCGGAATGTCGCATGTTACGACCCCGTTCTCATTTACGTCTGAGGGGTGAGTTGTCAGGTCGGCGGTGGATGAAAACGGTTGAACGTATTCCGAATACGCCTGAATCGCAGCACCGTGGTCCAATTTGCTCCAGCCATCGTACCACTGCCGGTTGAGCTTTTCGGGCAAAAAGTGCTGCGGATGCTCGACCAATCGCATGAAATCACGCAATAATTGCTGCTTGCCCCACCCATCAAAGAGCAGGTGGTGATTGGTGATGGCGAGGATGTTACGCGACGTCGTTTCAATCCAATCAAACCGGATGCAAGGTTCTTTTTGAATGACAAATCCCATTTGTCTGATGCCTTGCAGCAGCTCGGTCTCAGTCCCGTCTGAAGCGGTATGCGTTTTGATGGTTGGATAGGTGGATTCGCTGCAAACCCAAACGGCTTGCTTCAGCCCCTCGTGGAGCACAACCGAACGAAACCCTTCGTAAGCGCCAATCAGCTTGGTCAGCGCTGTCTGGATGGCTGCCCAGTCCGTCCCGTTGACTTGAAATGCAAGTTGCTGGACATAGGTCCCCGGGTCGCGTTTGAGTGTAGCCGCCAGCATCATCTGTTGAGCGGGTAAGAGGGGTACTATGGAGCGCTGGCCCGGCATGATATAATCAGAGTTTTCCTAGTAAGTCACCGATGGCATCAAGGTCATCCGAATCAATGTCCGCGGATACGTAATCGGTTTGTTGATTCCGGAGTCCATCAAATGCAGCATCGAATGCCAGTCGAAACGTTTCAGCATCAAAGTTGGGGTGGGTCCGAAGCATCCATTTGAGTGTCCCCTCAGAAATCATGGCGTTGAGTTCCACCATGCTGAGGGCAGGATTTGATCCGGCGGACATAGGCCCCTGATCGATGGTCGAAGGGACGGCTATGCCTCCTCGGTTTTCGTCGAAGTTGCCCAAGAAGTTGAGCAGCACGGGGAAAGGGGGTTGTTGCCAATTTGATTGTGCCATGTAGGTCAACCCTGAAATTGGAAGTTGTTCAAACGCAGTGGAGATCGACTCAAGAAGGTTCTCCTTTCGGGGCCAACGATCTGAGAACATGGGATAAAATTGCGTGAACCAGCCCAGCGCTTCGGGCAGTTCAGGCACGCGGTCATAGCTCCGTCCATGCGTTTCGAAGAACACCGCGGTAGGTGGCAGGTTGAGGGATTGCCAGGCGTGGAGAAACAGATAGAGGAACTTCTCATTGACGGTTTGGCCAAATCCGGCTCCTCGGGTGAAGGTTTGTGTGGACGGGATGTCCCAGGTCCATTCCGTATAAGTCGATTCGTCAAATGTGAAAGATGGCCAGGATTGAAACGGATGCAGGGCGGTCGCACCATAAAAATCAGATGATTCGGAGCGCTTTTCCTCCCCGAGTTCTATGAATCGCTGGTGCACTTTGCCGAAGACTTCTGTCCCAAAGTGCTCTCCAGGCGTTCCTGCAAGTGCAGCTTGTAATTCGTCCAAAACAATCCGCCACGAATACCCGTCGCAATAGAAGTGATGGATGGAAATGAACAAGAAATGCTGACCACTGCATTCGAATACTGCCGCCCCTGCAACGGGACCTGCATCTAAATCAAACGAAGATTGAATGGAGGTGCAACGTTCGGTAATCTCAGCGTGGTTTTTGCAATGGAAGAGATCAATCACAGGGGGTGCACCGGGCCTCCACCCTTCCTGATACACTTGGGACAAGATGCTGAATTGACTCAACGTTTTACGCAGCACGTTCACCAATTCGTCTGCGCTGACAGGCATCAGGACCTCCAGTAGGATGGATTGATTGAAATGATGCTTGTTGCCTTGAAATGCGCCGCGGAACCATTGTTGGATGGGCGTCAGTTCGATCTGATGAACGCTCACTTTTGGGGCCATCCCTTTCGCAGTCAGATCGGTGACAAATTGCGACAAGTTGGGAGCGTTCAGTAACGCTGCTAGGTCGGCTTGGAGACCCAATGAACGGAGCTTGCCTACAATCCGCAATGCCGTAATGCTATCGCCGCCTTGCTCGATGAGGCTGTACGAGCCGTTGAGGTAACTGAATTCGGGTAAACTGGTTCTGATGAAGTGTTCGAAATCCCCAAATGATTGTTTCCTTGTAAACCCCCGGATAGCTGAAGCCAAATCTCCGCACATGACCACCTCGTCTGGTTGGCTCCAAATGGGCAGTTCATGGGCTAAAAACCCGGTGATGGACGCCCCAAGGGCTTCATTCCCTTCTGCGAATGCGATGATTCGATCGTCGATCACTTCACATGCAATTCGCTTCAGTGCACCTGAAAATTCAGCCACTTTTTGTTCTACCGCCGAATGTCGAATGCAGTTTCCAAACCGCTCAAACACTCGGCCATCCTCCAGATACGCTTGGCCTAGGCCATTGAGATGGCCGATCCATGCATCCAACATCTCTGCATTTTCCAATGCATCGAGACTGCATAAATACAATTGAAAAGATCCCTCGGGTTGGCGCTGCAAGAGGACAGGCACACCCATGCACTCCGACCAATCCGACACAATGCAAACGCTCCTTTCATCGACCCAGCGCATCGCTTCAGAGGGGATCGTTGGAACAACTGCTTCGCTTCCATCAAGATTCAAGTGGGCATTTATCAATTCACTCATGAGCGGAGTGACGGAGGTCGGCATGACGAGTTTATGCTCTCTTAGCAAGGCCAGGGCTCTTTCCCAATCCTCAGGCGCGATGCAGACCCCTTGAGAGGAGCACCAGCGCAGCGGCTTTGGAGCGGTAAGTTCGTTCGGAATGTGGTTGGCCTCTGGGAAGAACGAACGAACAACGTCCGATCCCAAAACCCAGCTTTTGCCGAGGATGGCTTCTATTTCACGGAGGTAATTGAGTTGCTTTGCAACTCGCTCCCAGCCTTCTTGGAGGAGGTGCGTGCAGCTCAGGTTGGCTCGCCATTGTTCGGGGCGATCCAACCACGCATCGACGGTGACTCTTGACAAAACAAAGTCACCAGCTGCCGGTGTCGCGTCATCACTCACCATTGAATGCAGGCGTTGGGCGTCCAATTTGCCATTGGATGATGTGGGGAATTGCGCTACGTTGATGAAACGCTGTGGAATCATGTACGCTGGCAACTCCGCTTCCAGTGCTCCGCGCAAATTCAAATCTGCATCACCGGTTTCCACGAAACCAACCAATTGTTTGCCTCCGGAAAACTTGATGGCACAGACGTGGCAGGCAATGCCGAATGCACGTTCGATGACTTGGCGGATTTCTTGCACTTCGATCCGGTATCCATTGAGCTTTATTTGGTCATCGATGCGTGAAAGGAAGAGGAGCTTCCCGTCGTTCTGCATGCGCACGAGGTCACCGGTGCGGTAAGCGATCTCCTCTGGAATTTCGTTCAACCTGGTAAACGCGCGTTCGGTTTGTCCAGTGTCATTCAAGTAACCGGAGGCCAACGATTTACCCATCAGACAGAGTTCCCCGGCCACGCCACGTGGAACCAATTTGGTGTGTTCGTCGATTACGGCAACACCTACCCCTGCAATCGGCTGACCGATGAGTGGAGTTTCATGGCGATTTATCCTATGCGTTACGCACCCAACGGCGGCTTCCGTTGGCCCGTATTCATTGATAAGGCGATGCTCAGTCTGCGCAAGGCAGGTGTCCACATGGGCCGGCTGCAGGGGTTCACCACCGACAACAAGGGTTTTCGCCGTAGCCTCTTGAAACCACTTCTCATCAGCGAGTTGGATGTGTGATGGGGTCAGCTTTAAGACGCGGCACGCCTCGTCTTCCAGGCTGCGTTTGACGCTATCGTATGGGGAAGTTTCCTCCGAATGGAAAATGACTTCGCAACCTGCCAGCAAGCCTCCCAGCACCTCCGTTAACGTAAAATCAAAAGCCAAGGGTGTGAAAACATGAACTGTGCCGGGCTGCTCTGCGGAGAAGTAGGTATCAGCGCAATGTGCGAGGTAATTGCCAAGGGCGCCGTTGGATACTACGACGCCTTTGGGTTTGCCTGTGGAGCCCGATGTAAACAAGGCGTATGCAGGGTCTTGGGGGGGGCTCGGAGGTGATGGTTCCACAGCGCTTGGGGGTGTAGCACTCAAAAGCGACTGAATGAGCGGTTTATTCAGCGTCAAGGCAATACCCGCTTTTTCATAAACGTGTTGAATTCGGTTTGCCGGCCATTCGGAATCGATGGGAACGAAAGCTTTTCCTGACTTGAGCACTGCCAGCATGCTCACGAGGGCATTTACACTCTTTGGAAGTTGAATTCCGATGAATGTGCTTGCTTCAAAATCAGGGAGTGCCATCAGCCCTGCGGCTAGTTTGCGCACGTGCTCATCCAATACCGAAAACGTAAACGAGTATTCTGCGTCCCGGGCAGCGGCAGCATCGGGGTGGGCTTGAACGTTTCGGGCGAATTGTTCCAAGACAGAAACCGGAGCCGGATCGGGCGCATTTGGGACCAGGCTCAGCTGGGGTTCGACGGGTGTATTTGGGTGGCAGAGAAAGGAGCACAGGTCTTGCACGAATGCAGCACTGATGCAGGAGCGGTGCCGGATGCTGATGGTTTTATTTTCGGCTGGAGCCAGGATGAGGTCAAAACGGGCTGTATTATGCGTTGGCACCTGATCCAAAGCGACCAAGAGATTGGATGCGATGGATATCGAATCGGCGAATAAATCCGAATAACATTCTTTGAACTCCACCAAACCACGCTTCTGGATTTTGAAATCTTCGCTTGGCCTCGGGGTTGCAATCCACGGATAGACAATACCGTCTTTTGCAACTGCTATCTGGAACACATCATTCGACCAAATGCGCTTGCGCAAGAATTCAGAAACTTTCGAGATGAGGATTGCACCGGATTCGGAACAGTCTGGACAGGGTACTTCCTGGAAATCCGTCGCTGGAATGGTGAACGTGTCACGCCACACCGCAGCAGATTCAGAAAAAGCAAACCGGCTCCAATGGCGAATACCATCCGCGTAATTAGACGCCGCATCTTCGGTTGAAAAAGGTCGCTCATCGAATACGTCACCCCATGCGTTGGTTGCAATGCCCACGTCGCCTCCGAGGTTGCGAATCGAATCAAATTGCTTGGCATTGGGGACACCCAAAACCCAACCGGATGGTGCGATAGAATCTTGACTGGTTGTGCCTGGAAGCCGGTTGGATTCGATCAGGAGGTGGTAACTCTTTTCGAAGGTCTGGGTGAACGCGTCGATGAAGTCAGGTGCAATCCTTCGGGCATCGTAAACAAGGCGAATTTCGTAGGCTTCCTCTTTGGGAAAAACACAAAAAGTCAAGGGAAACCCTGTGATCTCTTGCACGTGAATCAGTTTTGCACGAAACCCCTCAATTTCGATGTCTTCATACGGGTAATTCTCGTAGACAAAAAGCAAATCCGACGCATTGCTTGCGGAATTTCCGTTTGATCGGGATGTTTGCATCAAGCGCTCCTGTTGGCTGGATTGCAGTTGCTCGAGGAAAGTAGAAACGGAGACTTCGCCCATTTCTGGAATGGGCACGGAAATGTTTTGGATGAACAAACCAACGGCTTCATCAATGTTCCCGGAAAGGCCATTCCTACCTGAACTGATGCCGTTTATGCATCGCTTGTCCGTGTCATTGAAATTACGCAAAGTCAGCATCAGTGCTCCCAAGGCAAAGATCTGCCGAGTGATGCCCCACGTTTCCATCCGTTGGTCCTCAATTTCCCGGTTCGCGGTGAGCTCAAATGATGTTTCTTCAAATCGTGCATGCCAATCAAAGGATGTAATTGGAAAACGAAACGGTCTGAAGCCCACGGATTCCGATGGGGTCTTTTCCTCGGGCAACGCTTCCTCGGTTCGAATCCAATCGAGTTGGTTGTTCGGTTGTAATCTGGGCGTGGTATCCCTTGAGGCAATGCGGGTCAAGAAGCTACGGATCAACACCCCAACGCTCCATCCGTCTAAAAGAACATGGTGGTGACTCCACAAAAGATATCGCTGCTCCCCGATGGAAATAAACGTCACCCGCAAAAGCGCGTTGTTGAAACCACTTTTCACGTCGTGTTGCAGTGCGGATTCAATGCTTTCAAATGCAGCATGAACCACTTCCATGGGTTCATCGGAAACGGATTGCACCCATGTGTCCGCCGCACCGTGAATTCGAACGCGGATTTGATCGTAGCTGCGCCAAACGGCGTCCAGACAGGATTCGAGAAATGCCACATCCGGTGATTCGTCAATTTCGAAAAGAAATTGCTCATGGTAGGCCCCGATGGACTGAAAGGATTGCGCGTGGTTCCATATTTTTCGCTGCATGTCGGATAGGGGGTATTCCTTTTCCCGTTGTGCAGCCTTGGGTTGATGCACAGCACCCATTCCGAATTGCCAGTGGGCCATGGTTTTCGCTGCCAAGAGTTTGCCTAAATCGACCACCGCCCCATGCTCTTTCATTTTCGCAAGCAATCGGATGGCTTGGATGGAATCGCCCCCGTTACCGTAAAAACTGGAACCCATGTCGAGGGCTTCGGCAAAGAGGGCGCTCCAAGCATTATCCAAAACAGCGAGCTTTTCAGCATCGAGTGCTTCCCCACTGGCCCGAAGGGAGTCCAATGCTTGCTTCCATTGAATGGAATGGGCTGATAGGGACGGTTCTTCTCGCAACAAAGCCTGCAATACATGAGACGCCGATTGCTCAAGCTCCTTCAGCCCGGCATGAAATGAAAATTGCAGAGAGGCTAGGTTCGATGTGAATGTTGCGACCATGGGACAGCTACTGGGGACATGGCATTCAGCATCGGCAACGACCATCCCCAAAAATGCACTTTGGGGGAATTCATGCATGCAATTCAAATGTCCTTTGAGCGCGACGAGGAGTTCCTTAGCATCCGCTCGTGCACCCGAACCTGTGGTCATATCCAAAGGAATGTGGTGATGACCGTGCTGATAAGCCAAGGGCAAATCGAGGTCATTCGAGACGATGAAGTGCCTGAGGCTGCTGAGCAACAACACCTTTGCATTATTGGGGTTTCCTTTGCACAACGCCGCAAAACCTGCCGGCACATCGATTTCAAAGCGCAGGTGCTCCTTTGACACTTCAGGAAGTGCCGTGTGTCGATGCAGGGATGCTAAGTATGCGGCCGAAGAAGTGTCCAAGGTCAGGGTGTTTTCCGGACGATTTGAGCGATGTATTGATGGGACGTGGGGTCTTGGTGAAGCGTTTCTATGCGCCAAGCAGTCGGACCGAGCATCTTTTCCAGTTCTTCATGAGACGCGAAGAGGTAATCACTCCATGGAGTGGCGAATTTTTTGTAGCGAACCTTGACGCGCATTTGTCCACCCATGCGGCCTTGTCGGAGGTTGTTGGCTACATAATCCCGGGTATCCTCGTCGAGAAAACCCTCTCCGTACGGACTCATGGATTCCATGAAAATCACGGAATGGGCATGGGTATGAGCTTCCAATAGCTGCATGAAATGGGCAAAGAACCGCTCATTCTGCATCAAGCCGAGGTTGTTTCCCCAGAAAACGACTTGGTCGAAGACCAATTCTTTTCGAAGCTTTTCGAAGTGCCCCACATCGCATACTATCGTGTTTTTGATACCACGTAATTTGCACGTTTCGACGGCCAATGAAGAATTATCCATGGCATAAACTTCGCAGCCGTTCTCTTGAAAAAAGAGGGCGTGTTTGCCCCCACCGCATCCAACGTCCAAGACTTTACCCTTGATTTGGTGAGCCAACTGTTGTTGGGTTTGCGTCCAATCCTCCAAAGGTTCAAAATAGGCATTGCTATCCCCGTACATGGTGAATCGACCATCGTCCCGTTCCTCGATTTCGTACCCTGCATAGTGATTGCCCGTCTGATAACAGTCGTGGATATTATTACCGAAGGCATCTTCTTCGACTTCCAGACCCTTGATGAAAAGGTGCTCACTCATGATTTGATTTTCCAGAAAAGTTGGACGGAGTGTCGGTATGGCGCGTCAACGGAGAGCATGGATGTGGCGTGGGGAAAGTTGTTGTCGTTGAAGACGAGCTTATCGTATTCAGGGCTTTCTGCTCGAATCTCTCCGTCCTTTTTGTATAAAAACAGCCCGCCCCAATCGTTGTTCCACTCGGGGTTCAAGTAAAGTGAAGCGGCAAACCGCACGTCGTCATCGTTGTCTTTATCGCTGTGCCAAGGAATATAACTGAGCCGGTGCCAGACATAGGCTTGCGCATCGATTTCGATTTCTTGATCAGGGGCGACCAATCCGTTCTTGCGCATGGCTGCTATCAAGGTTTCAACATGCTCAGGTGAGAGGCTTCGAATTAAGACAACGCCACTGGGTGCTACGATTTCTTCTTGCCAACCGAGATTAGATCGCCAGATGTTGTCGTACATTTTTTCCTCGTTTTCCTTGAGAATTTGCTGAATGAATGCTGAACCGATAAAGTTGTGAATGATCTTCATGTGGCTTCTATTGGAAGAGAAAAGTATGAGATTCAACGGGTGTGACAGAATCCTGCCGCATACCGGGGATCGGATCTTGGGTCAAAAGGTCACGGCCGGTGATCGCGAGCTCCCCAATTCGATAATGGTTGACGCCTACAGCCCTCATCTGGTCGACCATGCTAAAAGATACCGAAGTTCCTAAACTCCGTGTGATATCAGCATTCAAACCCAACGATTTCCAACGCAATAAAAAGCGTTCAGCAGGGAGCGATGTACAATCAAGGTAGGCGCCAACATGGCGGCATGTGCCTTGATTCACCAGTTGGATAACACGTTCTTGTATGCAGCCTTCCCTCAATTCGTCGAGTTCAATCATTAGGCAGTCGCGGTTGGTAGACGGAGCGTGGGTCAGATTGACGTCCACCCAATCGTAAGGGCATGGTGCGCCATCGTAATTGAGCCACCAGGTTTCTGCACGAGGATGGTGGTTGCGGTAACTGAGCAGGACTTCGGGGATTGCGCTGGCTACACTGGTGCATGGCACGTTTTCCAGGCACTCAAAAACGTCAGTTGAAACCCGCTCGAAGCCTTTGATAACAAAAGTCCACGTCATCTCTTTTGAAGCGAAGAATTCATCCAAAAAGCAGATGTTCTCTGACAAACGGTCTGGATGGATTTTAATGGTTTCTAAGAGACTCATTGGGATTTTTAAAAATAAAACACAGATGCTCCTCAATCAAGAGCAATTAAGAAAGGTCGAGGAGATGGGCCAAATGCAGTAGTGAGTCCGATTGCGCCGCTTGGGACATCAATGAGATGCCAATGGGATGGGAAGATTCTTGGCTTGTGTGCCAGGGCATGACGACATGCGCAAGCCCCATTAGGGTGGCGATGGAGGCGATTTCCGAAGGCCCGGTTGTCAAGGCAACCACCACGGGATTTTGCGCCTGTTTGAATCGCTGTTGCCAATCATTTTGGAATGATAGAAGTTGCGAAAAGGCGGCTTGGTAAGTGCCGTCATCATCGTGCTCCGAATCCAAGGCCCGCTTGATTTTTGGAATGATAGAAGTTGCGAAAAGGCGGCTTGGTAAGTGCCGTCATCATCGTGCTCCGAATCCAAGGCCCGCTCGATCTCCTGAATGTCTGGATGAAATGTGCCGAGCAATTGATTTTCACATTCGGCGAAAAAAGCGCTTCGTGATAGAGGCAATTTGGGTAAAACGTCCCGTTTAAATTCTGTTTTGCATACGATGTCAAAGGCAGTAAAGTGAGGTTCAATCGCTTGCGACAGCTGGGTTGTTTGAACGGGAATACCTGCATTTTCAAGCAGAGCAGTTAGCCGTTCGACAAGTGCTGCTGCCGCAGGTTGCTCTTCGAATGATGCAGCCTCCAACCATGCGCAAGTAGCTTGGTTTGCTTTGCGCTGTTGGAACAGGCACATTTTTGCATATTCGAGGTTGCACAAGGAATCGGAGAATAAGCCCACTTGGTCATAAGACGAGGATATGCCAATAATACCGGATGAGAGGAGGGCATCTTGTGCAGGCTTGAAGGCATACACGCCATTGCAGGCTGCGGGGTAAACAACGGATCCGTCGGTTTCTGTACCGATTGCGATGCTGCAAAATTGAGCGGCCGCGGCGACTGCTGAGCCGGAACTCGATCCTCCAACGGCATGCGCCTTGCCGAAAATGGATTGGGTTTGTCCTCCCAGCGAACTGAAGCCGGATTCCGTTGCATTTGAGACGTAATTGCAAAACTCGGAGAGGTTGGTTTTGCCTAGAATGACGGCTCCCTCGGCCTTCAGCCTTTTCACGATTTCGGCGTCTTCTGTTGAATGAAAATCTTTCAACAACACAGACCCGCAAGAGGTCGGCATGGCATCGTTGGTTGATATGTTGGCTTTGATTAATACGGGCACACCGTGAAGCGTTCCACTCAATTTTCCCTTAGAAGCCAATTCGGAGTCTAGGCGATGAGCGGCGTCAAGAGCTTCTGGGTTCAAATGGATCACCGATCTAAACGCGTTATCTTTTTGTTGAATCCGGTGCAAACATTCCTCAACAACGGTTTGGACGTCCAGAGCCTTGGATTCATAGCGGCTCAGCAAAGAAGGAATGTCAAGGGAGCCATTCCAATCTGTTTGATTCGAAGCGAGGGTGTTCACATAACCGGGTAAATCAAATTCAAAGGAAATTTCGCCATCGGCGCAAATGGCCAAAACATACTCCATTCCGTGCGATGCGGTCATGTGATACGTTTTAGTCCAGTCTGAAGCAGCCGGGGCAATGGTTGCAGGGTCAACGAGAAACCCCGTTCCATTTTTTTTCGCAGTTGCTTCCTTGAGCGAAAAGCCCAAGTACGCCTCTTGGGGATTGTGTTGCACCTTTTCCCACTCAGCCTTTGCATATGCGTGCTCTAAAAAAAGGTGCTCATCTTGATTTACTTTTTCGATGTCGATGCCGAATGGGATGGCACCAATACCGACAAATACCCATCCGTCTGCGTGGCTGATCGAGCAATGGAAGCCTTCTCGCAGGACAGGCTTCCCTGCATCGTTCTTTCGAAAACCCAATTCGATGAGGTCAGCACCAGCATGAATTTTGGCCAACCGATTTAATTCCAATCGGGCCGCGATGGATTCATTTCGGCGCCGCTCATCGGTAAATTGAAGCAAGTAATCTGTGTCAACTGGGGCATCGCATCCATGAAAGTCACTGATGCGACGAATGGACAGAAAAATGGCATTTTCCATCATGGCAATTCGGGCAACCTTTTGCCGGGATCGAGGATTTTTTTGAGCGCTTGATAGGCCGACGACTCCAATGAATCAGTCGATCGTTCGAATCGATTTCGGTGGATTTTCCCGATTCCATGTTCCCCTGACAAATGGCCGTCATACTGGCGGACTTTGGCATCAAATTCAGGAGTTTTTGCACGCCACTTTTCTTCATCACCATTGAAAAACAAGTGAATGTGGTAGTTTCCATCTCCTGCGTGACCAAATATCACGTGTTCAAATCCATTGCCATCCAACCAATCCTGTAACTCGTGCAATGCGGTGTTCAAATCCATTGCCATCCAACCAATCCTGTAACTCGTGCAATGCGCTGGCGGCATGTTTCAGTGGAAAGCACACATCCAGGTCCAAGAATGCCTTGTAACCCTGAAGGCCGTATCCAATGTCAAATCGCTCGGCAAGGTCGCTGACTTTCGCCTCAGTGCTTCGCACACCTTTGGGCAAAGAGCCTGACCAAGCGGAAGGAAGGGCAGCCCACAGGACGTTTTCGCTCACCTTGGACGAAAATTGCAGTGCCTGTTGTTCAGCAATTTCAATGAGGTAGGAATCTGCTTTGACCAGGTTCGGGATTAGCTCAAAAAGCTGGAAAAAATCGTCGCTGGCGAAACGCTGGTAGTGCAGCGCAGGGAGCGCAGGAGCACATTTGAGGATGGCGTGTGTGATGATGCCCAAAGTCCCTTCAGCTCCTATGATGAGGGATTTCCAATCACAACCTTCGGACACTTTGGTGCAATAGCTTCCCAACTGATGGGTCTCGCCATTGGGCTGCATGATCTCCACTCCCAGGACCCATTGCGCCATCTTGCCGTATTTCAAGGACAGCGGTCCACCGCCATTGCATGCAATCATCCCACCAACAGTTGCTTTGTCCTTGCTGCCGGGGATGACAGGAAATTGCCAACCTTCCGATGACACTTCATCTTGGAGTGATTGCATTGTAACTCCTGCCTCTGCAATGATGACTCCCCCGCCTTTATCGTACCAAGAAATCCCATTGCATCGACTCAAGTCGATGTAGGTCTCATGGGCGTCGGGCACCGCACCTCCACTGACCCCAGTTCGTCCACCGCCAATGCGCAGGGAAAGGTTGGGCTGACTTCGCAAGTACGCCTGCAGTTCCCCTACGTTGCAGGGTTGGAAGATCGATTGAGGCGTTCCGGTTAATCCAGAGCAATCCGTTATGCTAGGGTTGGTCATCCGATTGAATTTCTAAGGACCGGAAGAGTTGACGAACGTTGTCCGTACCAAACCCCTTGTAATTGTTTATGCGTTGGATGAATTCATAAAATAAGGTGGGCCGGTCACCAATGGGTTCGGTGAATACCTGCAACAGCAGCTTGTCACCGTCTTTTTCACATAGAATTTGGTTTTCTTGCATCATCTGGATGGGGAGTTCGGGGAATTCTGCGCGTAAGTTTTGGTAATACCGGTCTGGGATTGAGATGAATTTCACGCCTCGCTCACGATACTCTCGGACCACGGCAATCAAATCATCCACCTCAAAGGCGATGTGTTGAATGCCGGTACCGAGGTTATGCTGGAGGAATACGTCGACCTGAGAGGATTTGGGCTTCTCCATCAGCGGCTCAACGATGACCTTGTTAAGGTTGATTTCAGGGGAATGCAATGAATGCATTTTCATGCCGGAACTCAGGGATTGAAAAAATTCTTCGCCAATTGTTTGGTTATGATCCAATGAAAGGATTTGGCACAAATAATCTTTCCAGAAGTCAGACTCATTCACGCAGACCACCGAAGCCAGATGATCAATGCTCAAAACCAGTCCATCTGGAGCTTTGCTAGCTTCATTGAGGGGTTGAAAACCGGGTAAAGGGCCATACATGGATGAGCGTTCAACGAATACAACCTCATTGTCGTCGAACAATTTGCAGCGAATCAGACGGGTCTTTTCATCCCTGCACACGTCGTTTTCGATGCGGCTCAGGAAAATTGCTTTGCGCTCTTGCAAGCTTTCCCAGGCGGTTTCGATATCGTCCACAAGGAGACCGAAGCGCTTGATTGAATTGCCATGCCGGTCAACGAATGAAACGACATCTTGCGTTGCAGGTTCCATCGCTGATGTGATGATTAAATTGGCTTTGCCGTTTCGCAACCAAAACGAAACCTCCATGCCATGAAGGCCTTTTTTTTCGCGCTTGCCGGCAATTTCAAACCCCAGCACCTGCTCGTGCCACCAGGCGACCATCTTGGCCATACCCACGTACAATTCCACAAAGTAGTAGCCAGAATTTTGTTCTATTTTCATCACTGAACGAATCTAAGGATTATGTCCAAAGCCCGCTGTAAATCAGCAGAAGAAATCTTAGCGACAGCTAGTCGGACTTGGTTTCGTACGTCGGGATCTTCACTAAATAGACTCATGGGACAGACAGCTACCCCCTTTTCTTCTAAAAGGCGAGCGCACCAATCGAAATCGGCTACGGGCTGACCCAGGTCGAGCTGGGCAAAAAATCCACCGGAAAAAACGCCTCCAGATGCCCGCAGAACCGCACTGTTTTCGCGAAGTCGATCTTTGAGGAGCCCGAGGTGTGAACCCAACAGGAATTTTTGTTCGTGCAACCATCCGCCGACGACTGCTTGGGTCAATCCGGAATTGTTCAGGCTCATATTGGCCTTGAGCTTGCCAAAATCGGCAGCGATGCTGAGCGGCAAGTGAACCATTGCCGTCCGCAATCCTGGCGCAAGGATTTTGGAAAAAGACATGGCGTGAATAACCCGTTCCGGCTGCAAGGTGAAAAGGGCGGGGAGTCGTTCATCGAGGTGAAACTCTCGGTAGGTGGCGTCGTCGAAGATGTATAAATCCCGCTTCTCGGCCAACTCGATCAGTCGATGCCGTTCCTCCAAGTTGATTTGTTCGCCGGTTGGATTCGCAAAGTCGGCAGACAAATAGAGCAGGGAGCGTTCCGGCAAGAGGGCCACCTGGTCCAGCCAATGTTTGCCATTCAGCCATTCGATGCGATTTCCTGTCATGTGAACGGCGTCAACCAGACCGGGATAGTACGGGTCTCTGCACGCAATGGGCTGGCCTTGAAAGTGCAGCGCGGCAAGAGAAATAGCTTCTTGCACCCCGTTGGTGATCATCACGTGATCTACGCTGCTTCGGTGCCCTTCGTTGGTTGCAAATGCCTCTACAGCGAGGGATCGAATCAACCCTTCCGTGGCATGGTAGTTCAAAAGGGATGTTTGAGGATGTTCCGCTTCAAACTTTCGAACCAACCGATTGATGTCAAGGGCAGGATACAAATCCAATGGGGGTACACCCGCTCCTAAATTGAAGGGGGCGTCTGTTTCGGCGAGCCGATTGAGAAAGTGAATGCGATTCATTGATGAGTTGTGTATGAGCCGACTTTGAAAAGGAGTGATTTCACGGTGAAAGAAGGCTCATTTAAGGCCCAGAAGAGCGGTCTTAAGATCAGCGGTGAGATTGGCCATGTGGCCGTAATTTAAGGATGCAGCGGTGTCATCAGCACCATGGTAATTGGCATTTCGGAACATGGCGGTATCGGTGATCATGATGGCAGGAATACCGCGGCTCCAGTAACTGCGATGATCGGACCAATCCATCCCAGAAAAGGCAAAGGGGATCCAAAATTTCCTGTAAAATTTCGGGCGATGCGCCTGCAACGCTTGCAACAAAGGACCAGCTCTGTGCATCGATTTCCAATTGCCTACACCCATGAGGAAATCCCCGGTATTTCCATAGACCCACCGCAAAAATCCCAAGGGAAAATCCTGGCTTCCTTCACGATCTGAGAAATACCCGACCATCTCCAAGCAAACCATGAACCTGATTTTTTCAGGATCACAAGAAGCCGCGTGCACGAAGCTGCCCATTCCGTTTGTTCCGAAAAACGGAGGCTCCTCGCAGGCGTAGAAAATGACCTCCAGGTTGTAAGGGAACTCCTCACCCTTGTGGTCGTTTAAAAAGCCGAGCAGCACAGCAATGGCGCTGGCATTGTCATCTGCACCGGGGGTTTCTTCGAACGTGTCATAGTGTGCTCCGAGGATGATGTTTTCCGAACGCGCGCCCGCAATTCGCACGATGAAATTTCGGTACACCATACCGTCTTCACCGGTCCACTCCTGAATTTCCGGGTCAAAACCCGTTGATTGAATCATTTGTTGAATCGTCTCCATCGTCTCCACCCACCGGCTGCCAGAAGCATTGCGCAGTCCGGGAACCGCCAATCTTTCCACAATGTTTTTCAAGTACCCATCCATCAGAAATCAAATTCGTCAAACACTTCAGAAGCGGCAGGGGCGTCTTTGGATTCCAAAGCTTCGCCTGCCAGCACCCGATCGACCGAAACCAAGAATTTCTCGAACGTATCCTTGGCGGTGGCATTGGTTTGAGCGGTGTAATAAGATGCGGTCAACGTCGTCCCGCTAACGATGAACTGCCATTCATGAGGGTATTTTAAGTGCGTCGGTTGGCTGACTTCCAGCCTTTGCACCCAATCGCCATCGGGCATCATGGTCATGAAATTCGCTATGACATCCAAAGCCTCGTTCGATTCTGTGTCCCGTGCTATCCATCCTTCAAGAAGTTGGGCCGAGAGATTGAATTGCACAGGTCGCAGCTCCGTGAACATGCCCGGAAATCCAGGATGCCGGGTGACATCAGCCACTGCGATTTGGGATGACTGATGCGCGTGTGCAGCCAGAAATTGCCAAAAAACACCCCCAGCCAGAAATTGCCAAAAAACACTCTGGCTCAGGCGATGGCGTTCGCAAAGTGCAACGACCGCTTGCAGCTTGCCTGGGTCAAAAGAAGCGGTCAGTACCTGCGCAGCTTCTCCGGAAGTGCGGACATTGGTCGCTTGAGCATTGAAGGTAGGGTGCAGTATGGAGTTCAGAGGAAGACTCCGTTGTTGAAAACGGTCTTCGAAAACTGCTTTGAGGTTTCTCAGCAAGACTTCAACTCCCAGTCCATCGAGGAGCACGTGATGCCACTGGACTTCAATGGTGGTCTCGTTATGTTGAATAAAACGAACAAGAGCGCTACCGTAGGTTGATGTGTTCGGTGATATGGGTTGGAGAAAGGGTGACAGGTCGTTGGTCCGAACCCAAAAAGCATGCGCTAGATCTCTTGTTTCTTCCAGCATTGCGTTCAAATGAGGGTACTGGTCGAGCAGCAACCTGACGGCATCCTCCCATTGTTTTTTCGATAGGCGTTCTGACAAGGTGGCTTTGAAACCGAGCCAGAATGGCGAGTGACCATCCAAATTCTGACCGGCTTCGAGGATCAGAATGCCCCGCTGCAAATCGTGAACGGGGAAACGTTGAGGTAGGACTTGATTGGACTCCGGCAGGTTTTCCAAAAGCGACTCCATGGACTCCGGAGTGTTGTGAAGCAATAGGTCACGAATGGAGACGAATAGGTCGAGTTCTTTTTCGATCCATGCCTGCATTTTCATCAACAAGACGGAGTTTCCACCCACCGACTCGAATGATGAGTTGGCCTTGAACTGATCGTGTCCGAGCGCTTGCACCCATGCTCGGGTCGATTTCCATTGCGCATTGCTTTTGACCTCTGTTCGTCCGCTCGATGATGCCAATCGCAAAAGTGTCTTGCGATCAGCCTTTCCATTCTGGTTGATGGGCATTTCGTCCAGGCGATGCCAATGCTCAGGAACCATGTAATCAGGCAAACGCCGTCGACTTTCTTCTACGAGCAGATCTGTTGACAATTCGGTGACCACAAATCCGTGCAATGCCTCGTCTTTTGCCAGAACGCAACATTGTCTCATTTCTGTTATTTCCGAAAGCGTGCGCTCAACTTCCAGCGGTTCAACGCGGAACCCTCGAATCTTCAATTGACTGTCCTTGCGGCCAATGAATTCCAGCAATCCGTTCGGCCCGATGTACGCCCAATCTCCCGTTTTGTACCATCGTTTTCCGTCCCAGTGGGCGAATGCTTCTGCATTCAATTCAGGTGCATTGTGGTAACCGATTGCAACGGGAGCATCAGCGACCCAAATTTCTCCCGGGAGGCCTTCTCGGGTCGGATTCCTTTCAGAATCCATGAGTCGAATGGTGCAATTATCCAAAACCCTTCCAATGGGCGGTTGGGTGCTCAAGTTGGCGCCCGTGACTTCCAGCGCGGTCACTACATGGGTCTCAGTAGGGCCGTAATAATTGAGCAATGAAACCTTAGAACGCTGCACATAGTTTTTGAGGTTGGCGCTCAAAATCAGCGCCTCTCCTGTCGTGACAATGCGCTGAAGGGAGTCGCACTCATCAAAGTAGGTCGGGTCAACATCCAATACCGCATTCAATAGTCTTGCCGGAATCCACGCTTGTGTCGCAGCGTGTTTTTCGATGGCACCTCTAATGAGTTGTATGTCGAGTCTTGATGCAAGTGGCACTTCGACCAGACTAGCCCCCAAACTTATGGCCAATAGCACTTCGTGAAATGAAGCGTCGAAACCAAACGAAGACAACTGCAGAATCACATCCTTTTCACTCATGCCAAACGACGCACGATTCCATTGAATTAAGTTAATCAAGCAGTCGAGGGTTTGCACTACGACCTTCGGCACACCCGTTGATCCAGAGGTACTTAGAATAAAACCCGCGGAATTGGGAAATGTGTGCTTCGGGTATTTTGTGGTGACCAAAGCAACACCATCGGCATCGGTTCGGAGGATGAAACGAGCTGATACGGCTTGATACACGAATTCCTTCCGCTGTTCTGGATACCGTTTGTCGACGGGAGTTGGCACGCCACCGGCAAGCCATACGCCCAAGATGCAGCTTGCGAAATGGCGGGTGGACTCGACATCAATGCCTACGGCTTCTTTGTCTGTGAATCCCGCTTCTTGCAACCTGCTCGCCAATTGTTCCGCTGCTGCCCACAATTCGGTGTAGGTCACATGGAAGTCGGTTCCTTGAATGACAGGATGGTTCGAATTGCGTTTCAATAGGGCGAGAATGTGTTGCCCAGACAGGGAACGAACAGGTCCGATCAATGGAGGCTCTTTCGGAAATCTGGCTGCCATGTTAGACAGGGGCTCATGCCAATTCAAAGCTGCTACCCAGTTGGAGAATTGGGCCAAAACCGTATCAACTTGACTGCTGTTGTGGTGTGCGCTGTGGTGCATCACATGCCAATCAAATCCGCCGGATACGGGGTTAACCAAGGTGGTCCATGGTGCACCGGTTTGCTCTCGAAAACCCCCAATTCGCACCCCCATGGCCTCGAGTGCTTCATGGTCTACGGGGTAATTTTCGAAGACAAATAAATGGTCGTTGGAGAGGGCGCTGGTGGATGCGCCCAGTAGCTCCTCCTTATGCCGTTCGTCTTCTCTAAGGCGCTGGGTTGTCCAGCGCAACCGTTGATCCATCGTTTCGCTTTCGGTGAATTCAAAGAGAAAAGGGAGGGTGCGGACGTACATCCCCAACGCATCGATGTGTGCATCTGACCGCAGAGAAACCACGTTCCCAATGACCACTGTTGAGCTATCATATAGCGCGCATAAAAATGACGCCCACAAAGTGAAGCAAAATGCGTGCAACGATGCGCCTGCCTCTTGAACACGTTCAAAATCCGACATCGGGACAAAGAGGGTGCGCTTCAAGTAGCCCGCATCGGACGAGGCCTCGCGCGAAGGCAGAGGCGGAGGCAAGGCACTCGACTCAGCCGGGATATACTTGCTCGCCCAATAACTCCCCTGTTCTGAGTGCAGGTGCGTGGCACACGCGAGCTGCATAAATGCATCCTGCTCGGTGAGCGTTTCCTTGTTCAGCGCCTTGAGGATCTCCTTGCTAAAAACGCCAAGGGACCATCCATCTAAAATCAGATGATGGTGGGTCCAAACCAATCGGTGATGTTCTTCTCCAGGCAGCACCGCAATGCGCGTCAAGCCTTCCTTCAAATCAAAGCCGCGTGCAAAATCCTGTTGTAGGTAAGCGTCCCAGTTCTGGCCGCTGATTTCTGTGCAAATCACCGGGGCGTTTCGATCAATGCTTAGCAGGTATTCACCGGCTTGACGGTCGATACGTGCCGACAATAAAGGGTTGTGACGGCAAACCTGCTCGTACGCATCACGGATTTGTTCGAAATCATACGATGCTGGCAGCTCGTAGGTCAATTGCTCCGCGTACAACGAGGAATTATCAGACCGCAAGCAGTCAAACAAGATGCCTTCTTGAGCCTCCATCAGCGGTATCCAGAATTTGTCCGCTGTATGAGCAAACCCCAATTTCTGGTTGAATGCCGCAATCGCTGAATGTTGAAGCTTAGCATCCTCTTGCAGTTTGGCCGTCTGAAGCATGGAGATAGCCGTCGTTTCGAACAGGTCCCCGATAGCGATGGTCCGCTGGGCTTTCCGAAGTTTATTTACCAAGCGAATGGCCGTGATGCTGTCACCGCCATTCTGGATGAAGGACCGCTCAGTTAAAATGTTGTTGCCGAGAATTTCTCGCATGGCTTCGAGAATAGCAGGATCTCTTGAAGTCATCGCTCCTGGAGCGGATGACTCGGTCAACTGACGAAGGAGCGCGTTTTCATCGATTTTTCCGCTGGCGTTGAGCGGAAAGGCATCGACCGCATAAAACCGCTGGGGAATTGCATAGTCGGCAAGCCTTCCCTTGAAGAATATTGGATCGAATCCATCCGATGCTCCTTTGTAAAAGGCAACGAGTTGGTCGTGATGAAGCGCGGCGATGAATTGACAAGCGGGAGCTGCTTGCTGCAATTGGAATTCAATTTCTCCCAATTCGATTCGGTAGCCTCTGATTTTTACTTGCCGATCCTTGCGGCCTAAGTAATAGGTTTCTTCACCAATCTGCCAACCTAAATCTCCCGTTCGATAAAATCGCGTTGTGTGGGCGGCACCGAATTTCTCACGGGTCAATTCGGGCTTTCCATGATACCCGTTGCATACCCCTAAACCGAAAACGTGCATTTCGCCAATGAACCCTTTCGGAACGGGCTTGCTAGCCTCATTTACACATTGCAAAACATAGCCGGGTATGGTCCTTCCAATGTTGCTTTGGGGTTCTTGAGCTACGGATTTTGCAGTGACATGAACGGTAGTTTCGGTGATTCCGTACATGTTCGTCAGGCTGCATTCCGGGTACCGGTTCTTCCACGGAACGAGGCGCTCCGCATGCAATTTATCGCCGCCGAAAATCACGTGCCGAACCTTATAAAGTCCAGTTCCCGTTTCGTCGACGAGCATCAAATTATCAAAGGCCTTCGGCGTTTGGTTCAAGACCGTGATTCCATGCTCCGAGAGCATATCGTAAAAGGCGAAGGTGTCCTGAATGGTCTCACGAGCAGGGATGTAGAGCTGTCCTCCTGATAACAGACAGCCCCAAATTTCCCAGGTCGAAAAATCGAACCCATAACTGTGCGCCATCACCCAGCGATCGCTGGGTGCGAATTCAAAGATCGGCTGGGTGCCTTCAAAAAGATTCGCGAGATTCTCGTGGTTGACGGCGCACCCTTTGGGTTGGCCTGTTGTTCCCGAGGTGTAAATTAAGTTGACCGTTTCCGTCGGCTTTGGACGATGCACTTCGAAATCAGCCGCCACGTGTTGAGCGGTATCGGTTGGATGAACCACTTGTTGAACGGGCAATTCGGGTAAATCCGATATGACGCATTCGATGCCTGCATCCGCAAGAATATATTCCCAGCGCTCCCGGGTGACCGTCGGATCGAGAGGAACGTAAATCCCTCCCCGTTTCAGAATGGCAAGAAACGCCAATGGGATGGCGGTAGAATATGTAACATGTACCCCAACTCGGTCCCCTGGACGGATGTCGAGCCGCGCTGCCAAGGCCTCCGCACGGTCGTCCAATCCTTCATAGGTCCATTCATTTCCATTCCCGTCCTTCACTGCCGGGAGGGCTCCAAAATTGGAAACACTGGCCGCCCAACGATCCATCAAGTTGCCAGGGTCGGGCGATTGAAATTCAGGTAACCGCTGCGCCGGGCTTGGATTGTGCAGAAACGCTCTGAACGATTCGAAAATCTGCTGTGCTGCTTGGGCATCTACTTTCCCCAAATTCCAGCAGAACACCAAATCCACGTGGTTTTGTGCAGGCTGAATGACCAGTGTTAGGGGGTAGTGTGGAGTCGACCAAAAAAGTGACTCGTGTTCTGATTGGAGGGAGGGCTCCACGACCCATACATGGTCAAAACATTGCGAAGGTACGTGCCGGTTGACCCATTCGTCTGCTTTGGCAATTCGTGCATTCCGCACTGCTTTGAGTTGTGCCAGATCTGTGGCCCCGTGAAAAGCTAATGGCCACGTTTGTACAAAGTAACCAAGCGCTTGTTGCGCTTCAACCGAGTTGTCACGCGCAGACAGGACCTCTCCGATGACAACTTCGTCGCTTCCCGATGCCTGCTGGATGAATTCCACCCACTTTAACATCACTTCCTCGTAGTTGCGACCCCCGTATTGGCAGGTTAGCCTGAGAAAACCGGAAGACTTTTGGGCGGCCGGAGGCAGCAGTGGTTCAATTGTAAAAGTCGGCACCGTTTCAAGGAAACTTGGCCCGGCCGAGGGATTGGGCTGCCAATTTTGCACTGGGAAACGCCGATTGACATCCAGCATGCTCAGCACCATCTGGACCGAAATTCCATCGAACAACAAGTGGTGATAGGCCACACCCAAGTACGTGTCGGTTCCATGCGTGAAAGCAATCACGCGAAACAACGGAGGGCTTTGGACATCAATCGTCGGCACTCGGGAGACGAGCCCGGCCATTGCTGTTTTGGTATCCTGCTCGCCTTGCAGATTGATTACTTCGATCGGGTAGAAAGCCTTTTTGAATCGAATCCGAACTGGCTGATCGTTCTGGTACACATAACAATCCCTAAACCGAGGCACAGCATCGATCCAGCGTTCAATGTCCTCAACTTCTATGCGCTCGCCTTCAATTTTGATGACAGCGTACTCTACATAGCTCGATGTTGCCCCATCTGCTTGAAAGACGAGCAAGCTGTCTTCAATGGGGTTGGTTTTCGTAACCCGCTCAATATCTGATTTGACAAATTTCATCTGCCTTACCGCTCTCTATGCTTGATTTAATGCATCCAAAAATTCTCCCCAATCACCGTCTTCAACGTCATTTGCTGGTGATTTGGGTTCAAGGGGTTGTGTAGATGCGGGTACGCTATGCTCCAACAAGTGATTCAAGGTAGGGCGTTCTAGCCATTTGCGAGGGGACAGAATGTACCCGTTGATATTCCATAGGTTGCAAAAGGAGAGAAAATCGATGCTGTTCCACCCAGCGAAAATGAGTAAATCATTTCCACCATGGTAAGGCTTTCCGAATTCGATCAATAATTTCTGAAGCGCCAATTCGATTTCGCTGTCGCTCGCTTCCCAAGGCTCACTGGCAAAGGTGTCGAGTTTAACGGATTCCAACACCCCTTCATGGTCCATTTTCCCATTCTGGTTCACGGGCCAGTGGTGATGCGAGAGAATCACATCCGGTAGATGATGCCGGGCAAAAACCGGCCGCAGCCACTGTTGTAAGGCTTCTTCATTCAGTTCTGAATCATGCAGTAAAATGGCAACACCTCCCTTCGCTATCAGAAGCGCTCGATGAACTCGGGGGTTAGATTCAACGAACTGCTCGATAGCTTTTGCGGGGATTCGGCGGCCGTTAACTTTGATGAAGTCGTCGCGCATTCGACCTCGGACGATGAGTCCAAATTTAGGATGCACCATCGCTCTATCGCCTGTTCGGTAACGACGTTGCCCCGATGAATCTACCTGAAAACGCGGGTTTTCTCTTAAGGAGTGCGCAACGCAAGGCCCGGTTATTTCCAATTCACCCCAAACTCCAAAAGGCACCGATTCCCCTTGCGAATTGATGACGGTAAAATGCTGATTGCCCAGGGGAAACCCCAACGGATATGTTCCCGCATGCTCACAAAGATTGGTCAATGCCGAGTCGATGCTGACCTCTGTTAATCCATAACTATTAACTATGCGCACGCCTGAAGCGCCCAAATCGATGAGGTTTTTGTGCAGCTTTGGACTCATGGCCTCGGATCCACAAATGAGGCATTGCAGTGTGGGGGCGGTTCGAAGAGAAGGCAGCACCAAATTCAAAAAGGAGGGGGTGGATTCAAGGTGCGTGACACCATGTGATTGAATCAGACGCAGGATTTGTTCTGGGGCGAGTCGCTCCGATTCGGTGGCGAGAACAAGGGTTCCTCCCAACATCAAACTTCGAAACACATCCCCAAAGAATACATCGAACCGTTGGTCAGCAAGACACAGGTGAACGGATTCCTTGGAAATTCCCAGGCGAGATTCCCATGCCGGCAATAAACTCTCAATCCCAGATTTTTCGATCAGCAGGGGTTTCGGCGTTCCGGTACTCCCCGAGGTCTCCGCTAAATACAACCAATCACCTTGGGGACATTTGGTCAGTTGGCTGGACGTAAAGCTCACCGGAAGGTTCATTTTCCACGCGCTCAGCATGCGGATGATGCTTTTGACAGAACGATCAGGGTTGAGCGAGACATACGGCTGCTCTTCGGACGCTTGCGCCTTCAGCTGCTCCCGCAAGGCACCATATGTGATACGTGTTCCATCTACAATCAAGGCTGCTTTATTGTCCGCAGCGTTATCGAATCTGGACCAAAAAGGGTAGCCGTGGACTTCTCCACGCAGTTGAGCGGCTTCCAAGCAAGAAGAGGGGCGTAAAGGAAATTCGCGCAGGGTTTGCAAAAAATGAACGATTACAGCACGCCAAAAGCACACATCTGCCAAGTCCGTTCGAACATCAAAGGATATCTGGAGGTGTTCTTGTCCAAATTCAAGGATGTGCACACCAAGGACCGTCTCGTCTGCTGCTGTTGGCAGGAACTGAACTTGGGAGGTCGGGAATTCAGAATCGATTTGGTAGGATTCTTTTTGGTAGGAGAAGAGCACATTGAACGCGCCATTTCGCTCATGTTGCCTCATCCATTCTAGCAATGGGAAAGACTGGTGCCTGAATAAATGACGAACGCGCCGTTCCACATCATTCCATTCGCCTGGTTTTGCATGCGCCAGCGGAAGGAAATTCACCTGGCTGGAAAAGTCTGCCTTGGCCTGCCGACTCCCTCGGTTTCGGAGCGCCATGCCGAGCTGGAGGGGGATTTCAAGGTGACTCTCGCAGCGGTTCAGAACCTGCTGAAGGCATCCTAGCAAAGCAGTTGACAACGTGATGCCCGTTCCTTTTGCAGCATGTTCCAATTGTTCCTTGCGGCGGGATGGAATAGATAATGTGATCCGTTCTACGCTTCCCAAGCCGACATCTTCAATGACTTTGATGACCCCCAAATCCGGTGCAGGGATTGCTTTCAGTTTATGCAACGACGGCATAGAGGGCATGCTCAGAGGATTTCCGGCCAAATGCGCAGTCAAATCAGTCCAGAACAACTGGAAACTGTGGCCATCAGCCCAAGCATGATGAATGGCGACGTCCAAGGTCGTCTGTCCATCTAATTCATGAATGAAACACCGCCATGGCTTCTTCAGCGAAACCTCCAAAATTTCCGGGGGATGTGATGCGAGTGTACCTTGCCAGCAATCGGCCAATTCCCAGCACTTGAATTGTTCGTCTAACTTGAGGAAAGGCCAATAGGAATTGTTGAGAACCACAACAACGGCGCTTTGCAACCTGTCAATTCCAATCGAAGGAAAAGACGCCCGACCGTGAAGGATGTTGTTGATGGAAGTACCAAGCGCCAGATCTTGTTGAATAAATAATTCTTGGTACGGATTGACGTCCATTGCATAGGTGATCATGGCTCGGAGATCGCTGCAAGATATTTTCCCACGGGGAATTTTCCTAAAATAAAATCCGCTTGAGCCCCATGAATCTAGCGATTTTTTTGTTACTTCCTTCCGGATTCAATTCGGTAAATCGTACTTAAAGAAAAACGAATGAGAACAGCAGAATTTCATTTTGGAGGAAAGAAGTGGAGCGCGGGGTTTTCCAAATTGGAGCGCGAGGACCTTTACGGAAGATCAGACGTGGAGAGTTTTGACCGCAAGGGACATCGCTGCACTATGGCGACGCTGGTGGATGGGAGGCACGTTTTGCCCTCGGGGTCAACCTCCTTGTTGAAGCTCAATTCGAAAGGCAAGATGGTCAGCAACTCGGAACTGGTAGGGATGAACGAGGAAGGTGAAATGGTTCCCAAAGAACCCAGTGTTTATAGTGGTCCGGTGCATTTGAGGGAAGGAGATCTGGATGATTATTTGGCCATGGGCGTTAAGGCTGTCTACGTTCTTGAGTCGGAGGATGCGAATCCTTTTGGTGCGGACTTGGATAAAGGCAAGGTGTTGCAATTCCGATTCAACTACCGGGAGGATTATGAATCAGATGATGCATTTCTATTGGGGAATGGCACGCACAGCTTCATTGTCACGGGTCAAATTGCAGATTTGGAATACCTCTACCAACATCAGATGGAATCACCTGCAGATGACGGACCGGATGTGAGCGAAGAGGATGATTTGATGGATTTCTCCATGTTTTAATTGAACTGAATGGCACGATTTATTCACTTTGTTGACGACCAACAACGGGACGCGGAAGTCACGTTCACATCATTGAACCCCAAACCAAAAGTGCGGTTGGTGTTGCCCAACGGCTCTGAACCCGTTAATTTCCGGGTCATCAAAGGAACCGCTGACACAGCGGTGGAGGCGCTTTGTGACCGGCTGGTCGGTCCGGCTAAACCGAAAAAAGGAACCGCTGACACAGCGGTGGAGGCGCTTTGTGACCGGCTGGTCGGTCCGGCTAAACCGAAAAAAGAGGCTGCGGATTTGATGCGAGAAATCGAGTTGGCGGATCACTTGATCAAGGGGGATCCTGAGGTGGACGTGGAATTGCACGGGAAATTCATCTCAGACTCCGCAAGAGTCTTTGTGGATCAGGAATCGAAGCCGGTGTTTCACCTGAAGCAACGAGAACAAATATTTGATGCTCAGGGTGAGCTGGTGGAGGAACGCACGCCGAAGGTTTTTTTGGCCAACATCTCCGAGACAGATATGGTCCGGTGGAGTGGCAAGATGATCCCCAAAAAGGACTTGGCCAAACAAGTACTCTTCACGAAAAAATACCAAGTCAAACACATCAATGGTTTGACATTCAGTTTTTTATATGACTTAGCGAAGACGTTGGATGAAAAACAAGCGCTCATGCCTGTCGGCACGGGTTCAAAAGGAAATCAGCCGCTGGTGATGAGTGATGGGGGCAAACCTTACCGTGCATTTCTTGAGGGCCGAGTGCGCGGAGAAGCTTACTGCCTCCTTATGCACTTGACGGATCAGGAATTGAAAGCACCCAAAGAAAACAAGTCTTGATGAAAGCGAAGGAACACTACAAGAATAAGGTCGCCTCCCGTTACATTCCACTGGAGGTCAGCAGAGTGGGCTTGAAAATGCTCCAAAGTGATGCGATGTACCTCTCGGTCAAAATAGACGGGCACCTCGCTTTTTTGGTTTCAAATGGAAAGTCATGTTACCTCGAAAACGCTGGAGGCAGGCGCTGGGATGATTTACCGCTGTTGGATGAAGCGGCGAAAAAATTGAACGGGGTCAGTTGCATCATTGCTGGGGAGATGTACGTGAAGTCTGATGGTCGTTCTTATGGTTTTGAAGTTCCTTCAGCGCTATCGAAGTCTCCAAACTTGCTCAGTTTTGGGGCGTTTGATATCGTCGAAAATAAGGAGATGGCCGAAGCACCCACATGGGAGTGGAGATTCAAGACGTTGGAAAACTGGTTGGGAACGGACGGCATGGTGCACTTGATTCCACAGCAACAGAGTTCAACCCGTGCGGATATCGGACCGTTTTTCAACCAGGCTGTCATGAATGGGGAAGCCGAAGGCGTCGTGGTGCGCCATGAACTCGGTCCCACTTACAAGATCAAACCAATAATGGATGTGGACTTGGTGGTCCTCGGCTATTGTGCAGGTTTTGGAGATGAACAGGATTGTTTGAGGGAACTTTTGGTGGGGTTGGCGCTTGAAAAGGACGCTTATCAAATTGTAGGGCAAGTAGGGAATGGCCTCACGCTCCAAGAGCGAAAAGCCATGCTCAAAACACTCGAACAAGCACCCGTGGATTCGGAGTACATGGAAGTTTCGGGAAACAATGTGGTGTTCACCATGATTCCTCCGAAACATGTCGTTCAAGTGAAGTGCCTGGACATTTTAGCGGAGACCTCCAAAGGATTGATACGGAAGGCTCAATTGAAATGGAATGGTAAAGGGTTTGAACACCTCGGAAAGGCACATTCTGTGAGCCTTGTGGCTCCTGTGATTGAAGGCTTACGCGGGGATAAATCAGCGAACTCAAAAGATGCGGGATTAAACCAAGTCAACCGCTGGCTGGATGCGAAGTCCAAGAGCCCCGTGATGGTCAAAACAGAATCGAGTAAGGTGTTGCGTCGCGAGGTGTATGTCAAGGAGACCAAAGGTATTCGGGCGGTGCGAAAATTTTTAGCTTGGAAAACCAACAAGGAGGACACCGGGGAATGGCCTGCATTCGTCTTTTCTTTAACGGATTTCAGTCCGACGCGGAAAGAATCATTGAAGAAATCGCTCTCTATCGCTTCTTCCGAAAAGGAAATCATAGCAATATTCGAAGAGGAATTGAAGGAGAACGTAAAGCGGGGTTGGAAACCAGCGTGAGCGAATACGCAGCCGGAATCACAAGCGAAAATCTTTCGAACGCTTGATGATCGAGTTGCTCCGCTCAGAACTTGCTCTTTTCTGTATGGTCCGAGAGGATCCGGTCTCGGTGATGATGACTTTTTTGTTCGGTGCCGCTTGTTTTGCTTGGTAATACATCTGCTTCATGTACAGTACCTTGAGATCAGCAAACCGAATTTACGAAACAATTTAAAACAGTTATTTGCTATGAAAAATTCAATCTTAATCCTTTGCCTGTTGTTTACAGGCGTAACATTTAGCCAGGGTCTTCCTAGAACTCAGATCTTTGATGCGTATATGATTCACGAACAGACTCTATTGTAGTCTACAAGGTGTCAGACGATGTGTATACAAACAAGCTGCGCATCTTCCGAGCCCTCAAAACATACAAGCATGAAGAAGCAGCGGGAGATGTTGTAAGCGTTTCTCAAGACAATAAAGCTAAAGTGGTGTTTGAGTCAAACGGAGTGTACGCCATCCAATGCTTTCGTGAAGGCGTTGAGCTCAAGGCTTCTTTCCTGCACGTTGACGACAAGTATGTCAACGGACGTCACAAGGTCCTTAAAGTGGGACACCGAGGAG
>Ga0206124_10000285_pt1 | contig 40623 bp, 30 predicted proteins | sample Helgoland_Spring_3_FD_148671 | JGI IMG/M metagenome (GOLD analysis project Ga0206124, IMG submission 148671) | Pelagic subsurface seawater microbial communities from Kabeltonne, Helgoland, North Sea - Helgoland_Spring_Bloom_20160321_2 | ecosystem: Environmental > Aquatic > Marine > Epipelagic ... | reverse complement strand
GGGGTACGATTCGATGTAGGCCTGCACATTGGAATTCATGTCCAAGTACGATGTGGCGGTAGGGTCAAACAACGTGTCGATGGCCATTTGGAACCCTCCGTTGCAGATATAAACGATATAGCCTGCCAAGTCCTCTGCTGTGCTGGCCTCCCATTCTACATTGGCTTCTTGGAAGACATAGTCCACTTGAATGGCTGTGATCAATGGCGGGTCAGGATCGAATTCATCGGACAATGTGCTTTCCGCTTGATTGGATTGCTGGTCGCAATCGTCAAGCGTGTTGGGCTGAAGAACCCTAAACACAAGATCCCCACTGCATTCATCCAAGGTGTATGGCGTTGTCATCATGCCGCCGTTGTCCGCCACAATGGCGATTTCAGTCCAAGACCCGTCTGCTTCCTCCAATTGAACGGAAAGTGGCTCCGGGAACAAAGCGGGGACTTCGCTTCCAATCCAAGGGCTGTTGAAATTCAAATCCACGGTACCAGGTGTCAGGGAAGGGTCTGCCGTCAGGTGGATGCTACAGAGCGTGTCAGAAGAGGGGCCAAATGTACTGGCAGGGCCCTCCGTCACGATGAAGTAACACAATTCAGTGGTGTTCGCATCGTAGGTTGTATTCACAAATGACGGGTTCGCCGGGTCGGTGGGATTGGGAATGTTGTAGGTGTCCAAAACCAGTCCGCTCGAAGGCTCGAACAAATGAAGGGTATACTGCACAAATTCTCCGGTCGGGTCCATCGCTTGGTCCCACGAAACGGAGGCGTTTCCGGCTTGGTTCACCTGCACGCACTGCATAGTCGTTTCCAACTGGCACCAACCTGTTTTTGTCATGCAAACGCTGAACACGAAAAGGACCATGGAGGCGCCCACCGAGCACAAATTGCTCTTATTCAGTCGTATGTGCATGTCTTCTTTCACGAGCCTATGGCAAAATTACAAATCAAATCGTCGTTTGCATCTCATCTGTAAGACGTTACAAACATTGCCTTTGTTGCATCTGCTCAAGAATGAAGCAGTGAAAGGAGGTTGCCGTACGTCGGAGGCTCAGGCTTTTGTTTCGGGTTCGTCCCCATACGTGCCTGTGCCGTAGCCACCATAGCCATAGCCATATCCGTAGCCATAGCCATAGCCGTATTTGTAGGCGTACTTGGCGTAATACTGACCAAAGCGAGTGGCTCGAATGTTGTTCATGACCAGCGAGGCGTGGCTCAGATCATTTTGCCCCAGCAACTCTTCGAGGTGCTTGATGCCGCGCTTTGTCGCTTTTTCCGTGTTCGTCACCAACAAACCGGTATCCACTTTGCTCATGAGGAGCAGAGCATCCGTGATGAGGAGCATGGGAGGGGTGTCCAAGATGACGAAGTCGTACTCCGCTCGTAATTTCTCCAACAATGGATCCATACGGTCGTTCATGACCAATTCAGACGCATTGGGCGGTACAGGACCTGCGGTGATTACGGTCAAGGTGTCAACCGGCCCCGCTTGGCCCATTTCGTCGGCAGAACACCGACCGATGAGGTAGGTGCTCAGGCCCAATTGATTCGATAATTTGAAGTTCTTGTGGATCTTCGGCTTGTGCATGTCGAAATCAACGAGCACTACCTTCTTTCCGGTTTTGGCGAGGACCGTTGCTAAGTTGGACGAGACAAACGATTTTCCTTCGCCCGGATGCAACGAGCTGATCAGGATGGTGTTGGCTCCTTCCCTGGCGAGTAGGTACTGCAGGTTGGTCCGAAGGCTTCGAAAGGCTTCGGTGATTTGTGCACGGGAGTCCGCGAGGATGGCCAGTGGGTTCTCGTCAATCCCCGGGTAATGCGGCAGTCCAACGACCACTGGTATGTCCGATGCTTCCCGTAGCTCTTGCGTTGATTCAATGCGCTCAAACAACAGCATCCGCGCAAATGCAATGGCGAGGGCGATCAGTGCACCGTAGATCGTGTAATTCCGGATGGTCAGTTGCTTGTTCGGGCCGATGATGCCCGCGCTTCGCGCAATTTCAATGATGGATGCCTCGGGTGCTATGCCCGCGCGCTGAATGACGTTTTGTGCCCGCGCTTCCAACAAGTAGACGTACATCTTTTCATTGACCGTTAATTTCCGCTCCATACTGAAGATGTCCCGCTGCGTGGCGGGGATTCCACTCAGGCGGTCCTCCAGGCTGGAAATTTGCGAACGCACACTGCGCCGCTGGTCGGAAATGGCCACCCGTGTGTCTTCGATGTAACGTTTGACCGTGAAACGCGCATTGCTGATGGCGCTGTCAAGCCGGCGAATTTGATAGCTGTCTTCGGTCACGTCAAGCAATGCACGTGTCCGGTCACTGCGCATCTGGTACAAGGCACCAACTTGCTCAATCAGCAAGGGGTCCTCGTCGATGAGGTATGACGTGGGCGGCAGGCTATTTGTTTCAAGACCCGACGACAAATAGGCTTTCAAAGAAGTCAAGGCTTCCTGACGGAATTGCAATTCCCGTTCCTGCGTTTCCAGAGTCACAAGGGCATTGAAAAACTCACTTTGTTCCCGAGTCAGGTCCAAGATTTCATTTTGAGCCTTAAAACCATCGACCATCCTTTCGAGGCTGTCCATGATGCTGACCAATTCATCCAGTTGAATGTTGATGAATGATTCTGTTTTCAGACTTGACTGAAGTCGCGCCTCCTTGGTGTAATTCACGAATTCTTCGCCGAGAATGTTCAAGAACGTTTTGGGCCGCCCGGGAAGCGTGCTGGACGAGCTCAACGTGAGAATGTTGGTTCCCATTACATTGTTGACACGAAGGGATCCCCGCATTTGATTGATGCGTTGGGCGCGGCTGAACACTTTGAAGCGATAATGTTGCTTTCGGGCATTTTCCAGCGCCTCAAGGTTTACCGTAGGACCTGAGGGGCTGTTCAGATTGAATATACTCCGGTTGTTGTAATTGATGGTAAGCGCCAAGTCTGGACCATCCAGTGGCTCGCCGAAAGGATGGATGATTTCCTTTATTTCTCCATTTCGTGCGGCATAACTCAATCGAAAATGCGCTTCATCCTCTACGAACAAGTCAATCTCACGTCCCAGGTAACTTCCGTTGAATAGTTCTGGCGAAGCGCTGATCTGAAGATCACTGAACCCTCCAACATGGCTTGTTTTGAGGCGCCCCACGAGGAAAAAATCAATATCTAGATTCATTTTGTCCACTGCGCGGCCCACGAGGTCAAAGGATCGTAAAATACGCTGCTGGTCCTTGGTGTCGGTCCCGCCGAAACGTGACCCTTGCTGATTGAGCATTCCTCCCAATCGGTTTTGGTAATCCAACTCCTTGTCTTTGGCCAGCAGGATTTCGGTGGAAGCACTATATATGAACAGTTGACGGTGCGTGATAAGGCGCGCGGAAGCGTATCCCGTTCCCGCAAGAATCGCAATGAGCCACCAGTTCTTGAGCAGAAGCTTTATATACGGACGAATCTGGCTGATGGAAATCAGGCCGGAGGAGCTGTTGGATGAATCGGACATGCGCCTGCAATTTCGTTAGGATTTTGAAAAAACCTGCGCACTGTTGCGATTTTAATCTGAGGCATTGCGATCGTTCGGCGTGCGCATGGCATGAGCCCGGTCTCCATTACCTTCGCAGCATGGAGACTACAAACACAGTTTGGATGGAAGGCGCGGATCGATGTGCGGACAATTGGATGCAGATGCCCCGTGATTCCCGAACCTGGGTATACCTCGCTAATCGAGCGCTAACAGCTGAAGAAGTAGAGCTTTTTGTGAATGGACTTGAGGCATTTATGGCCACTTGGGAGGCCCATGGAAAAAAACTAAAGACGAGCTGGAGGTTGTCCGGAAATCGGTTGTTATTCATTGCCGTTGATGAGTCGGAAGCCCCGGCAACAGGTTGTTCCATTGATTTATCGGTGGCTTACTTAAAGGGCTGCACGGAAATCATGCATGATCCGCTTGATTGGTTTGATCGTCAAAACAACTTGTATTTTTCGGATGGCGGGTGGCGCCAAGCCTCCAATGCCAATTTTTGGGCGCTGCGCAAGTCCAAGCGCATTTCGGATACGACCCAACTGGTCAACGTGGTATTTCAAGCTCCAGGAAGTTGCTGGGGAGAAGTGGTGATTCCATTCTCCGAGAGCTGGCACGCTGAGATGTGGTGAGGGTGTTTTTTCGCGGTGAAAATCAGGCAACACTAGCGAGGGGTTAAATTGTTCATTTTCAATGAGGTTGAGATTCCAGAGAAGAAAGGACATTCGGTAAACTTGCTTGTAATTGCGCTCAGCGCATGGAAATACACGATGAGCAATACGCAGGTTCGTTAAAATTCCTTTGTGATTTATTGGATTTCATGATTCATTGCTCTACATTTATCGCAAATCTGAGAAGTTTTTCGTGCTCGCATGAGAAATTTTGACGTTGAAAATGGCCATTAAGTTGTGCCGCACCCACGAGTTGAAAGCGTTCGACTCATCCAAATTGTCTGAGAATTCTAACCAAAACCAAATCAAATGTTTAACACGTTTACAAAGTGTTGTAGCATCATTGCGATGTTTGCGCTTTATTTCTACTCCGCTCCAGCTGCCTACGCGCAGGACTGTGATGCGAATGAGTTAACCCTCGAGCTTGTGTTCGATGGCTATGCCGATGAAACTTCATGGGATATTGCTGATGCAGCTGGAAACATTATCGCCAGTGGTGGTGACTATGCTTACGGAACAGCGTCTGCAACAGAAACCGCTTGTCTTGATGACGGCATTTACACGTTCACCATGTACGATTTCTATGCTGATGGCATGTGCTGTAACTATGGTGAGGGCAGTTACACATTGACCGCTGCGGACGGCACTGTTTTGGCTTCAGGAAGCTCGTTCGGAGCTAGCGAGGCAACAACCGTTGTATTGGGTGCTGTGGCTGTACCAGGCTGCACGGACATGGCAGCTTGTAATTACAATGCGGATGCTTCTGAAGACGATGGCTCTTGCGCTTATCAGGCGCTCTCTATCGCTTTGACAAGCAATTACTGGTCTTCTGAGTCCGGCTATAACTTGACCAATGATGAAGGAACGGTCGTTGCTTCACTCTACGGTTCGTACACGAATGGCACAGAAATCTTCGAAGAAGCGTGTGTCGTTGAAGACTGCTACACCCTCGAAGTTACAGACTCATTCGGTGATGGAATGGGTTCTACTGGCGTATGGAGCGTTCAGTGGAACGGCCTTACTATTGTGAGCGGTGGATTTGCCACAGGCACCTCAGTAACTTCGGACGAATGGTGCTTTGGACCGGGATGTACGGACAGCGCAGCGTCGAATTACAGCATGACAGCGACATCTGATGACGGTGGTTGTGAATATGTCGGTTGTACGGATGTTACGGCTTGTAACTTTGACCCTGCAGCAACAACAGACGATGGTTCTTGTAGCTATGAGTCGCTTTCGGTAAACATCAACCCAGACAACTACGCGGCGGAGTCTTCTTGGGATCTTGTTGATGCAGACGGTAACGTTATTGCAAGTGGAACGAGCAACAGCGCTGAGCTTTGCGTAGCATCTACATGCTACACGTTCACTATGTATGATTCATTTGGAGACGGCATGTGCTGTGCATACGGATTCGGAGATTACAGCGTTGTTGACGGTAATGGATTGACCTTAGCTGCTGGTGCTGAATTTGGAAGTTCTGAAAGTTCAGACTTTTGCTTGCCAGCATTCCCAGGTTGTACGGACGATCAGTCATGCAACTATACCGAAGGCGCCAACTTTGATGATGGCTCTTGTGACTATTCTTGCATCGGATGTATGGACACCGCTGCAGCGAACTATGACCCAACTGCTACGCAAGAGAACGATGGCTCATGTGTTTATTGCGATGCGGGTACATTCGTCATGAATGTTGAGATGTATGATCTCGGCGGTGACGGATGGAATGGAGCCAACTACTACATGGATAGCTTTGACGGTACGGTTGCAGTTTCAGGAAACCTCGATGAGGCGGACCTCGTAATCGATGGTGTCGGAACAGATTTCCACTGTGTGCCATTAGGATGTTACATCTTCACAACTGGAGGTGGAACAGCGGACGATGAAATTGCCACGATTTTAACAGACCAATTCGGAACGGTTTACGGCGATCAAGTCGCTTCAGGCTACTACGGTGTATTGCCTCCACCAGTTGGATTCCCAAGTGGTGGTTGGTTTGTTGACTTTGGTCTCCTCGGAGGTTGCGATTTTGAAGGTTGCACGAACGAAGCGGCTTTGAACTACAACATCTCGGTTACCGTTGATGACGGTTCATGCTTGGTTCCACCAGCGAATGATGCCATTGAAAATGCAGAGGCAGTATTCTGTGGTGCTTCTGTTTCAGGAACATTGGAATTGGCTCAAGATGACGAAGGTGTGATTGGTCAGTTTGCTGGCACAGCCGTATCTACGGGTGGTGTTTGGTATGAGTTCAATGCTGACGCTGACTACCAGGTTTTTGCAAATACATGCAACACACCTACATCAACTTCAGGTTTTGCTGATCCCGTTTCGGACACCAAATTGCACGTTTTCGTTTATGATGACGAAGGTGAATTGACACCAATTGTTGGAAATGACGACAACTGTGGATTGATGTCTGGCGTTGCATTCTTGGCTGAGACCGGAATGAACTATTACATCCACGTATCCTACTACTCTGCATTCTCCGGAGGAACTGAGTTTTTATTGGATGTAACCTGTGAGGATTGTGAAGAATTCCCATCGAATGATTACTGTGAAGATGCTCAGCCTCAACTGGACGGTGTTACTTTCACTGGAAACGTTTGCTGCACGAACCCAACTGCGATTCCTTCATTTGGAGGAACGAACTATGCTGTTTGGTTCACCTTTAACAGCACGGACGTGGTGACTGGGTTGGATTACGACACTTTCTTCTTTGACCTCACGAACTCTACAGACAACCCTTCTGGTGATTTGACTTTGACCATTTACTTGGACGGAGGTGATTGTGAAGCGTTGGGCGGATTTGTTGGTTGCGTGTTCACTGGAACATGTGCGGGATCAATCGAAGCATTCCTTCCAAACTTGGAGCCGAACACCAATTACTACTTTGCGGTTGGTACTACGGACGCAGCTGAGTGTGGTGACTTCGAATTCACTACGACAGGTATCTTCTTGGGTTGCACAGACAGTGCAGCAGACAACTACTTGGATTACGCGAACCAAGACGATGGTTCTTGTGTCTACACTGAAGTACCGGTAAATGATCTTTGCGAAGACGCCCTTGACTTGCCATGCAACGAAGGCTACTTGGAAGGTTCTATGGGTAACGCTTCGGCTGACGGAGCCCCTGAAGTAGTATGCGCACCTTGCGCTGCTGAAGAGAACGCTGCATATGTAGTAGCTGGTGGTGGTTCATGGGACGGTGAAGTTTCTTGGACAATCACGGACAGCGAAGGTTCACAATTCTCAGGCGTAGCTACGGCTGGCCAGTGGGTATGTGGAATGGCTGCAGGTGACTTCACTTTTGAAGGCTTCGATTCATTCGGTGACGGATGGAACGGTGCAACAGCTAACGTTTACTGGAATGGTAACCAAGTAGTTACTGACTTCGGAATTCCATCTGGATCTTTCGGCTCAACGACAGGTGTTGCTGAGGAAGACGGTTCAGTGGAACTCGTGTTTGATGCGCTCCCAGGTGTATGGTGGACATTCGCCGGCACAGGAGAATTGCACACCTTGAACACTTGTGGTTCAGTGATTGACACACGAGTACAAGTTTACGCTTCTGCTTCTGCTTCTTGCGGAGTTTATGATTGCGTGACTGACGTCAATGGTGAAATTGCTGACAATGACGCTTCGTTCGAGGGCTGTGGCTTCTTCGAACAAGACGATGCTTACTTGCAATTCGTCTCTGATCCGATGATGACTTACTTCGTTTACGTATCCTACCAAGATGATGGGGTATACAACGGACAAGGTTCTTACCAAATCGAGTTGGCTTGTGAGACTGCAATTGAAGGATGTACGATCTCTGCAGCTTGTAACTACAACGCTGAAGCGAACATTGAGACCAATGATATTTGTGAGTACACATCGTGTGCTTGTGATGCGAACCCAGGAGGTGTAGCGATCTTGGTGAACATGTATGATTCATTCGGTGACGGATGGACAGGAGGTAACTCTGGTTCTACTGGTGGATACGAGATCTTTGATGGTGATGGCAACTCTGTTGCTATGGGTGCCATTGACGATGCAGACTTCCTCATCGACGAAGACAACTTCGACGGTGCTGAATATGGCTTGGACGTGCTTTGCTTGGACCCTGGATGTTACACGTATGCCTTTACAGGTGCCTTCTCATGGTCTGCAGAGCAGTCATGGCAGGTTACTGATGGTGACGGAAACGAAATCCTCGCGGGTGGAGCAGGCGGTAGCTTGGTGACCGAGGTATATCCTTTCTCCGCTGGCGCAGACGTGGTTTGCGGTTGCATGGATGACTTTGCTTGTAACTACAACCCAGACGCAACAACTGAAAACGGAACATGTGAGTATGAGACGTGCGCAGGTTGTACCGATGCTGAGGCTTGTGACTACGACCCTGAAGCAACCATTGAAGATGGTTCTTGCTGCTACGGCACATGTGTGACCATTACAATGCAGGATAGCTTCGGTGATGGCTGGACAGGTTGTGACATCTTGATTACAGACTTGGAAGGCAACGAAGTGATCTACACGACGTTGACAAATGACAACAGCGACGGTTCTTACTTGCAAGAAGTATATTGCATGGAGGCGGGCTGCTACATTTTGACAACAGGTGACGATACGTTCAACTTTGAGCCTTCTTGGACGATTGCCGGTGTATTCGGTGGTATACTCTCAGGTGGTGAGCTCTATGGACCTGCATACTTCAGTGTTGGTGGTAATAACTGTATCGAAGGTTGCGACATCTCTTGTGCTTGCAACTATGATCCAGCAGCGAATATCACTGTGCTCGATGAGTGCATCTTCGATGATTGTTCTGGATGTACTTATGCAGATGCTAACAACTACGATCCAGCTGCCGGTAATGATGATGGCTCTTGTGTGTTTGATCTTTCAAACCCATGCCCAGCCGACATCAACCAAGATGGTTCTGTAACAACAGCTGACTTGCTTGAATTCTTGGGAGCATTCGGAACTGTTTGCGAATAATCCTTTAGACTGATATGAGAAAGGGCCTAGCATTGAGCTAGGCCCTTTTTTTATGCCTGACATTTTGATGTATCTTTTATTGCTGATGTGCGATAATCAAAGAAAGTGGAACAGACGGGTGCAGGGAATCATTCTGGCAAGTGCTTGGAGTGGGGTATTTCTTTTGGCGAGCATTACCGTGGCAGCCCAATTGTTGGAAGACGACGGAATGATTGGTGTGTTAACGGATCATACCGGCGGATACCTCGGGACAGGGGTTAGTTTCGCTGATTTCAATGGCGATGGCAAGGATGATTTGAGTTTTGGTCACCACGAAGGAGATCTGCGATTCTATGTAGCCGTGGAGGGTGGGTTCGAAGAGGTTGACTTGGGATTGTCTACGCCCAATGCTCAGTCCAAAGGCATACTCTGGGCAGATATAGACAATGATGGTGATCAGGATTTGTTCGTGGCCTTTCGATTGGCGCCGAATAAGATGTGGATCAACGAAGGCGATCTAAACATGATTGACGTCAGCGCATTCTGTGGCATTGCTCAAGACGATCGAAGAAGCTTTGGCCCTGCCTTTGGCGATTTCGATCGTGATGGGTTGATTGATTTGTTCGTTTCCACCTACGGCTATGAGGTAGACTTTCCGCAAGGCAATGAGTGTTATCGTAATCTTGGAGATGGAAGCTTCGAAGATGTCACGGATTCCCTTGGGTTCGGAGGAATGAACCTGCAGTCGTTTCAGGCGCAGTGGGTCGATGTCGATCGGGATGGGTGGCTCGACTTGCACGTAATCCGAGATCGCTTCATCTACCCGAACTTATTCTATGTGAATATGGGTTCGTCTGGTGAGACCCTGTTTCAAGAGTCAGCTGAATTTATGGGGCTGGATGTAGCCATCAATTGCATGTCAACGTCTGCCCATGACTTTGATCGAGACGGCGACATTGATTTTTTCTTGTCGGGTGGGCTGGAAGGCAATGTTCTGCTGGAAAACAACGGCGACGGAATCTTTTCGGAGATTACTTCAGAAGCTTTGGTGATGAATGAGATCTGTTGGGCGGGTCAATGGCTTGATGTAGATTCAGATGGCTGGGAGGAATTGCACGTGGCGACAAGTGTCGCTACATATATTGACTATCCTTCCATCATTTATGAGTTCAATCAAGAGCCCGATGAGCTGTTTGCGAATAACGAGGGTACCTTGGAACCGGCAGGACCATTATTCCAAAGCGTTACTTCCTTGGGGTATTCGACGGCGATTGGCGATTACAATGATGATGGTTTCATTGATTTGGTTTCGCATCACATTGGTCCGATTCCTGAGTTTCGGACAAGCACTCCGAACGAAAACAACTGGTTGATGGTTCGCCTCGAAGGCACGGAAAGCAATCGGGATGCCATTGGGTCGAAGATTGAACTTTGGCGTGGAGGGAATTATTGGTACCGAGAGACGTATTGCGGTGAAGGGTATTTGTCTCAGAACTCACGTTGGGAGCACTTTGGATTGGGTACGGCCACGGCAGTCGATTCGCTGACAATCCACTGGCCTAATGGATTGGTGGAGACTTGGCAGGATATCGATGCCAATGAGAAACTGGTTTTTGTAGAAGGCACTGCGCTTTGCCAAGGAGCTTGTCCAGGTTGCACCTACACGGGCGCTTGTAACTATGACGTCGATGCTACGGAAGACGATGGTACCTGCGATTTTACATGTCTTTTCAATGGAATCATTTGCGGTGAGGGTTCCGTTTGGAATCAGATCACCGGCCAATGTGAAGTTTCATGCGTCGGCGACCTCGATGACGATGGCACTATATCGGTGGAGGACCTCTTGATTCTTCTGACGAACTTTGGGACCGTATGTCCCTGAATTAGTTGGCGATAGCTTTGAATTGAGGCCTGCTTGGCTTAAATTTAATAACCTGCATGTGATCGGAGCCAAAACAATTGGATTTCCATCGTATCAATGCGCCTAATTTCCCCCATCTTTCTTCGCAAAATCAAGCGCCTCTTTCCGTGCTTGATGCTTTGTGGTGCACTGATGGGAACCAGTAAGGAATTGTCGGGGCAAACTAGTTTTCTCGATGTGAGCAATCAATTGGGCATCCCAAGTGATCAAACAGGTGGATTCCTCGGGGCAGGTATGAGCGTTGCGGACTTCAACGATGATGGGATTGACGACTTAAGTCTAGCCCATCATGGGGGAGAGTTGAAGTTTTATTTGGGCACCGGAGAAGGTTTTGATGAATACTTGCTCAATCTCTCGGACTATCCATTCGAAGCGAAATCGGTGGTTTGGGTGGACATCGACAACGACGGAGACCAAGATTTATTCATCACTTACCGCTTGCAACCGAACCGCATGTACCTCAATCATGGAGACCTCATCATGGAGGACATTACTGAGACATGTGGCATTCTAATCGCAGATCGTCGGAGTTATGGTGCCAGTTTTGGGGACTATGACAACGATGGTTTGTTGGATTTGTTCGTGGCCAACTATGTGAGCGGATCGGACGAACCATTCAATGAACTCTATCACAATTTGGGCAATGCTCAATTTGAAGAAGTGACCTTCGATCTCGGCATGGGACAGCCATTGCAGCAAAATTTTCAAGGCCACTGGGTGGATTTCAATCAAGACGGCCTCTTAGATCTGCATTTGATCCGGGACCGATTGTGCTTCGATAATTATTATTATGAGCAGCAGTTGGATGGAACCTTCGAGAATACAGCACATGACCGTGGCTTGGACTTGATGGTGAATGCCATGTGTACATCAACGGCCGACTTTGACCGTGATAACGATCAAGATTTGTATGTAGCAGCCGGCATGTTTGAAGGCAACTTTCTAATGATCAATGACGGGGGCGATTTTGATGCTTATGAGGCTGTGACAGGCGATAGCGTTGAAGTGCATCTTACTTCATGGGCTTCGACATGGTTTGATGCCGATAACGATGGCTGGGAAGATTTGCACGTTTGCACAGGATTCAGCGTTTACACGAATTACCCATCCATTTTGAGTCAATACCCCAATGTGCCGGATCAGTTTTTCTGGAATGACCAAGGTGCTTTTGATGAGGATGATTCAGGACTTTTTGATGCCAATGTCTTGTCCTTTTCATCGGCATCATCGGATTACAACCTCGATGGTTTTCCCGACCTCTTCTCCAATGCAGTTGGGGAGTACATGCAGGTTTTGAAGGCAGAACCAAATGCCAATCGGTGGTTGAAAGTTCACCTCCAGGGAACAGTAAGCAACCGGGATGGTGTTGGTGCTCGTCTCCGAATCTATAGAGACAGTTTGATTGGGACCCGGATGACGCATTGTGGCGAAAACTTTTTGTCCCAAAGCAGTCGATGGGAACATTTTGGCATCGGGCTCAGCACGGCTTTGGATTCCCTTGTCATCGAATGGCCTTCGGGAATTGTGGATCGCTACTATGACCTCGAGCCCAATCAGTCAATGATGGTGTTAGAAGGTGAGACACTCGGTGTTTCCCCGCCTTGCTCAGGCGATACATGTCCAGGCTGCATGTACGCCTTGGCGTGCAATTTCGATGCGAATGCAACCGAAGACAATGGCTCCTGTGATTTTAATTGTTGGACAGATGCAGTGGCGTGCGGAGCGGGAACAATTTGGGACGAAGCGCTGCAGCAATGCCTCGTTGTTCCTTCAGTTTGCCCCACCGATCTCAACGGAGATGGCGTCACAAGTGTTCTGGATTTGCTGGTTTTTTTAATTGCTTTCAACAACCAATGCGAGGAATGATGAACCACAGAATGCGATTATTTTGGCGCAAATCACTGGGCCTTTTGACGATGTGCTTGGTTTCCGTAGCCGCGCTCGCGCAGATGGTGGATGTGAGCAATTTCATGAATCTGTCCACGGATCATACGGGAGGATTTTTAGGTGCTGGGGTGAGTTTTGCCGACTTCAATGGCGATCGAATCGATGATTTGAGTTTTGCCCATCACCAGGGAAGTTTACGCTTCTTCGAAGGAACGGGGAATGAGGATGGATTCTTGGAGGTAGATCTGGATTTGCCAGCCTACGCAGCTGAGGCGAAGATGATTCTATGGTCGGATATCGATAACGATGGAGACCAAGACCTTTTCATCACCTACCGCCTGGCTCCCAACAAAATGTTTCGCAATGACAACGGTTCTTTTGTCGACGTGAGCGCGACATGTGGCATCAATCAAGGAGCCCGCAAGAGTTATGGCGCCTGTTTTGGGGATTATGACAAAGACGGATTCCTGGATTTATTCGTAGCCAATTACACCTCTTCTTTCGACGAATATGCCTTCAATGAATTGTACCGCAATGAAGGAGATGGAACATTTGAAGATGTCACGGAATCATCGGGTATGTTCGGAGTCACTGGAATTCAATCTTTTCAAGGGCAATGGGTGGACTTCAATGGAGACCAACTGCTCGACCTCCATGTCATAAGGGATCGGGTTATTTACGCCAACCACTTTTTTGAACAGCAGCCCGAAGGGGCGATAACGCCATTCATTGAAAGCGCTAATGACGTTGGGTTGGACATGGCCATCAATTGCATGTCGACAACCGTGGCTGATTACGACGGGGACCTGGACATGGATGTCTACATCACCGCTTTTCCGGGCGATGAGAATTGGATGTTGGTCAATAACGATTACGCGTTTTCGGCTGTGAACGAGGACAGCGGAGAAATTCCGATGCAAAATATGCAAGTGGACGCCATCTGTTGGGCTGGGAATTGGTTGGATGTAGACAACAATGGATTCGAAGATTTGCACGTTGCAAATGGCTACAGCGAATACACCAATTACCCGGAGGTTTTGGCAGTATACGATGAGCCCGATAAGCTCTTTTTGAACGAGGCGGGGGTTTTCTCAGAATCGGAAGATCAACTCTTTCAAAGCGTCAACAATTTGTCATTCAGCACCGCGGTCGGTGATTTTAACCGTGACGGTTTTCCTGATTTGGTGTCCAACCGTGTTGGCGATTATGCTCAAGTTTTGCGAGCAGAACCCAATGAAAATCACTGGGTGAAATTTTGGCTCGAAGGCAGCATTAGTAACCGAGATGCTGTTGGCGCAACGATTGAGGTCTGGATCGAGGGCGTTTCTCAAAGTCGTATGCTCTTTGCGGGTGAAAATTATATGGGCCAGAATAGCCATTGGGAGCATTTTGGGATCGGCGTTGCTGAGTCCTTGGATTCTGTAGTGGTCAATTGGCCGATTGGCTTGCCAACCGTTTACACGGAATTGGAGATCGATCAACACTGGCTGTTGGTGCAAGACGCAGCTCCAATTAGTCTGTGGTCAGAGGAGGAAGGATGCGAGGATGAATGCTATGGCTGCACGTATGCGTCTGCCTGTAATTACGATCCTGAAGCAAACATTGAAGATGGCTCTTGCAGCTTTTCATGTTGGTCAAGCCCCGATGCTTGTGGTTCGGGAACGGTATGGGACGAGGCTTCGTCTTCCTGTATTCCGGATCCCAATCCATGCGTTGGAGATTTGGATTACGACGACGCCATCACCATTGCTGATTTGTTGATTTTGTTGAATGTGATGTTTGGCAATTGCCCAGAATAGGGACACGGGTCAATTCATTCGGGAGAAGGAAGGTGGCGATCCAGTAGCACAAGCGCTGCAGCGAATGTAGCGGCACCCAATTCCAATTCGCGTTTGTGGACGTTTTCAAAGATGTCCTGACTGCTGTGATGGAAATCAAAATAACGCTGCCCATCCGGGCTTAATCCGAGCAGGGTGGGGCGTGGATTCAATGATTTGAGCGGTGAAATGTCCACCCCGGCTCCTCCACGGCGGAATAAATGCACGTTGTAGGGGTCAAATAAGTCACGCCAGCTGCGCACGACGTGGGTTGCAGAATCGCTTGCGTCGATGCGAAATCCACGCGGAACAAAGCCGCCGGCATCCGATTCCATGGCCCCGACATGGATCAAACTGGATTGCGCGTTTTCGATGCCCGCTTGCCGCGCGTATTCCTTTCCTCCGCGGTTGCCGTTCTCCTCGTTGATGAATAAGACAAAACGCAATGTGCGCTGGGGTTCATAGCCAATGGCTTTGAGAATGCGCAGGGTTTCCAGTGTGTGCACCACACCCGCGCCATCGTCGTGGGCGCCTTCGCCGATGTCCCATGAATCGAGGTGCCCTCCGATGGTGATGATTTCATCCGGTTTGACCGTACCCGTCCATTCTCCGATGACGTTGCCTTGTTCGACATCTTCGAAGGCTTCGCAATTCAATTGCAGGCGCACTTTCATGGCAGGGTCGGATTCCAAAGCGTGCGCCAGCCATGAAGCATCAACTGTCGAGATGGCAGCGGCAGGTATCCGGGGTGCATCATCACGGTACCGCAAAGCTCCCGTGTGTGGAAGGGTGTCCAATGCATGGGTCAAGGAACGGACGAGCACGGCTACTGCGCCCGAGGCAGCTGCAGCGCTGGCGCCGTTGCCCCGCTGATCAATCGCACCGCCATACGCCGCGCCGGTATTGATTAGAACGGGGTCCATGGCGCGGTTGAAAAGCACAATTTTACCCGCAGCATCCACTCCGGATTCCGGATTCAATTCGTCCAATCGCTTGACCACAAGGATGGGAGCTTCAACGACTGCGTTGTTGGGTGTGCCAACGGAGCCGCCCAAGGCTGTGATGTGCAAGGCCGTCGTTGCGCCGTTCGCAGCGATGGATGACGCTTCCGCGATTGTTCCGCGGGTCCAACTCGGGACGGTCACAGGCATGATCCAAGTGCGATCGGCGCCGTAAGCTTCCATTACCGATTTGCCCCAATCCATCGCCTCTGCAGCGCTGGTCGAACCACTCAAGCGGTGACCAATTTCTTTGGTGAGGATTCGCAGGTTTTCATACGCTTCACCGTGTCCGAGCGCTTCATCGTAAATGGACCGCACGAGCAAGCTGTCGTTGTTCGCTTGCGCGTGCAAAGTGAGGGAACCGCAGCTGAAAAACAGGAGGAAGGAGGGAATTCGAAGCATGGGAGAAAATTACGGGAATATTTGCCGTTGCGCTACGATTGAATCGGTGATGATGCACGGAATTTCACGAGTACCTTTGACACGTACAGAGAACAGAGTCATGAGGCACAATTTATCAGAGGTCACCGAGCTCATGCGGGACCGTCGTAGCATTTCACCCGAACGCTTTTCTTCCCGGAAAGTCCACAAGGAAGTGGTGGAATTGCTCCTGACCAATGCGACGTGGGCACCGACGCATGGCATGACACAACCGTGGCGTTTTGCGGCTTACGTCGGCGACGGTATGTCAACCATTGGACCCAAGTTGGCGGAGTGGTATCAGGTGGCGGCAGGGGAAAATGCTTCGGAGGCGAAAGTGGCAAAACTCGAGGCACGTGGAAAACAGGTGACGGCCATGGTGATCGTGGGCGTCCAACCGGATCCAAATGGAAGAATTGACATTCGCGATGAGCGCAATGCGGTGGCATGTGCCATGCAAAACATGTACTTGACGTGCACGGCGCATGGCCTTGGGGGATTTTGGTCCACCCCGCCCATGATTCATTTGCCCGAAGTGCAGGAGTTTGCTGGGTTTGATTCGGATACGGAAGTGATTGGCTTTTTCTATGTCGGCTATCCGGAAGGGGAATGGCCGAAAAGCCACCGAAAGCCTTTGGAATATGTCACACGCTGGGTAGATTCAAGTGAATCGTAAGAACACAGCACTAGGGCAGAAAAATTCGGAAGTCAACGGCAAAGGCGGACTGGGGTAAGAAAATTCTGACTTTGGAAGCGTCCAATCCCTGCGTCCATTGCGCTTCGCCCCAACGATTGGAATTCCATTCCCGCCAGTATGTTGCTCCCAAATAAAAGGCGATGTCATCGCTTGTGGCTCCCTTGATCTTGATTCCAATGTCGGCACGTAAGGGCATTGCCCATCGCTGTTGGCGATTTTCTTCAACGGAATAATCGCTGTAGATGGCGTCGTTTTGCTGATAGCCCGCCGTGAATACGTCGCTGAGTAAAAAATCAAGGCTCATGCCCGCGGCTGCGGAGAGTTCCGTTTTATTATTGACGGGAACGCGCACCGTGCCAAGAAAAGGCATGCGGTAGCGACTGGAGCGCAGCCGCAAGGTATCCGATAAGGCACCTTCTTCGTTCGCATTGACTTCCCAATCCGGCACGTATCTGAGTTCCCAGTCAGCCAATAGGCGCATGGTTTCTAATCCGAGGGCTAAGCTCCATTGGTCGTTGATGTCGCGTCGAATGCGCGCACCGAATCCATTGCCCCCTTTTGGATTCCAAACAGCTTCCAAGCCCTCATTCGACGCTGTCACCGATTCCAAGCCAACGGCTTCCAATGGCACGACGAAAAGCGCCCCAACGGATAGGCTCCAGGGGCTTTGGCGTTTTATTTGTTGGGCATTTGCTTGGGTAGAACAATACCCGAGAAGCGCAAGAACGACGGCTCCCAATGTGACAAATAGCATCGTGTTCCGCAATCCTTTCACGGGAATGAATTTGGTCCGGTATTGCGCATAAACCAAGTGGTTTGCATTCAAGGCTTGTTTGAAGCGTGATCGTGCCACACCAAACAGCCATTCGTTCTCTTCCCGGTGCCGTTCAAATTCAATCCCAGCCTGTTCAAGACGCGCTGCGAATGCGTCAGCATGTTCATCCTCGCTAAAGGAGAAAATGTAGTAACGATTGTCACCCGGGTGGATGAAGTAGTTGGTCCAGCGCATGGTCTCTCGAAGCGAAGATAGAAGCAATTCATTTGAGCGCTGCAAAAAAAAAGCCCGCCTCCATTGCGGGAAGCGGGCCTTTCGGTTTCGATATCGAGGCAACAGGAACGATCAGCTTTCTGCCACGATGTGAAAGCTGATGGTGATTTCATCGTTGATCAGTTTGTCACCGAGGTCCGGGAACAAATCTGGGAAGGATCCGGATCGGAATTTGACATTGTATTTTGACCGATCAAATGTCATGTCGCCATCAAACGTGATTTGATTTCCATCTTGCGATGCTTCGACCGGGAATGAAATCGGATGAGAAATGCCCCGAATGTTCAGAATGCCACCGGCGTAGGATCGGCCTTCTTTGGTTTTGATGCTTTCCAATTTCAATTCTGAAAAAGGATATTTCTCAACCCAAAAGAAATTTTCTGAGCTCAGATCGCCTTCCAAACTTGCTTTTGCGCCTCCCGAGAGATCGGTAACGTTGATGGTAGACATGTTCAAAGCGACGAAGGCCGTGTTCACCCGGTTGTCTACTACTGAGACAGAGCCCTTGTAAATATCAAGTGTACCCGTGTGCGTTTTGGTGGTGATTTCCGTACCGACCCAATTGCATGTGCTCAAATCAGCATTCACGGTGTATTGACCGTCGGCAAACGCGGTGTTGCTTGTTTTGGTTTCTTTTTTCGTGCTGCTGTCTGGAGTCGCTGATTCTTGGTTGTCTCCGGGTGCGGTACCGCAGCTTGCAAGGAGGATAGCGATGGAAAGGCTGGCAAATAGTTTGTTCATGGTGGGTGCGTTAATAATGCAGTAACAAAAGTCTTCTTTATTGGTTCTGCAGCTGCGATTTTACGAATTGGGCAATCAATTTACCATCTGCTTTGCCTGCCATTTCACCGGACGCTCGGCCCATCACTTTGCCCATATCGGCCATGGAACTGGCGCCCATTTGAGAAATGATGCTGGCCACCTTGGCGGCAATTTCATCCTCGCTCAATTGCTTCGGGAGGAATTCTGCAATGACTGCGGCCTGCGCTCGTTCCTCAGATTCGAGGTCTGGTCGCTTTTGCTCTTGGTAAATTTCGGCAGATTCGTTGCGCTGCTTGTAGAGCTTGTTCAGAATAGAAAATGCGGTAGCGTCATCGATGCTCTCTGCTTCTGCGCCTGTTTTGGTGGCCTCAAGGATCAGTTTGCTTTTGATGTCTCGGAGGGCACTGAGGCGCTCCTTGTCTTTGCTCCGCATGGCATCTTTGATGCCTTCAGAAATGGTAGAATAGAATGACATGATGGGTTCAATCGACGTTGTCGTGCAAGAATGGATTGTCGTTGCGCAATTCAATGTGCCGCTCTCCTTCCTCATCCACCTGCTCGTTGAGGGTAAAACGGCTCACTTGCGATTTTGATGAATGATCCACATCATCCAGAATGACTTGGCGCCGCTTGTATGCGGGTTCCGCTTCAAGATTGGCCAATCCACCCGGTGTTTTTAGTTTTCGGGTAAACTGTTGAATGCGTTGATTTCGGCCGTTGTCCCCGGAATCGGGTTGCTTCGTTACCGGTTGAATGGGGACGCGATTGCCAGAAGGTGTGGTATCGGCTGTCTGGGAAAGAGGGGCATTCACGGGCCCGGGTGCTGGCGTTTCTTCTCTTTTCGCTTCATGAAAACGAATGCCTCCGAGATTTGGTTCATCCGAAGTCGTTGGTAACGGAGCACTGTCCAATGTGTACACCTTCATCGCCTCTTCTGCGTCACTCGTACTGGAATCATCCAGGGTTGGTTCTTCCTGGTTGATTGATTTGTGTTCTTCGGTGTGGTCCACGGTCATGTCCAAGTGGAGTGATTCAGCCTCGGGTGTTGCCTTGAGAAACGGTTTTTCTTCCTCGTTGACGGCTTCCGTTTCTTCGCTTGCATGCGCGATCGGTGAGGGAGCAATGGGTGCTATGGGTTCCGTAATTTCTTTTTCAGCGCCCAAAACGAATCGAGTGGTTTTTTCTGTTTCTCGCGGATTCCATTGGTCTTTGCCATCGAAGCCTGTTGCAATGACCGTCACACACAAATCATCCGTCAAGGACTCATCTACGCCGTAGCCCCAAATGACTTCTGCGGACTGTCCCGCTGCGCTTTGAATGAAATCAGTGATTTCCATGATTTCATCCATCAGGATTTCTTCGTTGCCGAATGTGATGTTCAATAAGACAAAGTGCGCACCTGTGATATCACAGTCATTGAGTAGGGGAGACTCCAATGCTTCAATCACTGCCGTTCGCGCTCGTCCTTCGCCCGATGCCTTTCCCGACCCCATGATGGCACGCCCTGAATTGCGCATGACCGTATTCACGTCGTTCATGTCCACGTTGATCTCTCCGGTGAGGGTAATGACTTCGGCGATGCCTTTGGCTGCCGTACATAGAATTTCATCGGCGTTGCTGAAAGCCGTTCGTATGGCCAAATTCCCATACAATTCGCGCAGCTTGTCATTTCGGATGATGAGCAAGGTGTCCACCGATTCGCGAATCTGTTCAAGTCCTTTCTGTGCTTGCGCCGTTCTGCGTTTTCCTTCGAACTGGAACGGAATGGTCACGATGCCTACTGTGAGGATGTCCATTTCACGAGCCGCTTGAGCGATCACTGGAGCGGCTCCCGTGCCGGTGCCTCCTCCCATTCCCGCGGTGATGAAGACCATGCTCGTTTTGTCCCCGATCAATTCCTTGACCTCGTCAATGGACTCAATGGCGGCATTGCGCCCCACTTCAGGGAGCGAGCCGGCACCTTGGCCGCGGGTAAGCGTCATGCCCAATTGTACCTTGACGGGCACAGGACTGGCTTCCAATGCTTGAGCATCGGTATTGCAAATGATGAAGTCTACGCCTTGAATGCCACGGTTGTACATGGTGTTCACGGCATTGGAGCCGCCACCGCCGACGCCAATGACTTTGATGGGTGCGTTCAGATTCACTTCTGAGGATGTGGGTTGAAAGGTTTCGTTCATGGTGTTTCGATTGTGTGGGAAGTGAATATCAATTGAGTTCTTCGTCCTCGATAAAGTAGCCCTTGAGGCGATCGATGAGGCGTTCTTTGGTGGATCCTGCGTTGACGTGCTCGCGCATTTTTTCAGCGGACTCAGATCGGGGAGATAGGCGATCGTAGCCTTGGATTACGAGGCCGACACCGGTTGAAAAACTTGGCGCGGTAGCATCTTGATTTGGCGCTTCTGCGAGGTGCTCACTTGGAAAGCCTACCCGGCAATCCATCCCTGTTACGTATTGGAACAATTGGGTGATGTGCCGCAATTGGCTTCCACCACCGGTGAGCACGACACCTCCAATCAATTGGTCTTCGAAGCCGGAATTTCGAATTTCAAAATGGACGTGTTCAATGATTTCGGTGACCCGCGCTTCGATGATGGCGGCCAAGTTTTTAAGGCTGATCTCCCGCGGGTTGCGTCCCTGAAGTCCTGGGATGCAAACGATTTCGTTGTCCTTCATTTCGGTGGAAATGGCCGATCCAAAACGTTGCTTCACCTGTTCGGCTTGCTTCTTCATGATTTGGCACCCTTGGCGAATGTCTTCGGTGAGCACATTGCCACCGAATGGAATCACAGCGGTATGGCGGATGATGCCGTCTTGGAAAATGGCAATGTCCGTGGTACCCCCTCCGATGTCCACCAAAGCCACTCCCGCTTCTTTTTCTTCTTCACTCAACACCGATGCTGACGATGCCAAAGGTTCTAGGATCAGTTGATCCACGACCAAACCGGCTTTTTTGATGCACCGGTTGATGTTTCGAATGGCCGCAATCTGTCCGATGATCACGTGGAAGTTGGCTTCCAAACGAATCCCGCTCATCCCAACGGGTTCTTTGATGCCTCCTTCATTGTCCACGGCATATTCTTGTGGCAATACGTGTAAAATCTCTTCACCGGGTTGCATGACCTGGCGGTACATGTCTTGGATGAGCGCGTCGATATCGCTCTGACTGATTTCGGATTCCAAGTCATCTCGGGTCCGTTGTCCGCGGGTTTGTTGGCTTTTGATGTGCTGTCCGGCGATGCCTACATTGACCAATTCGATGTCGCAACCGGACGTTCGTTCGGCTTCCTCTACGGCTTTTCGGATGGACTCCACCGTCCGCTCAATATTTGCCACAACACCCCGAGAGACGCCGACCGATTCACTCTTCCCGTAACCAAGGATTTCAATTTTGCCGTGTTCGTTGCGGCTGCCGACAAAGCAGGCGATTTTCGTTGTGCCGATGTCGAGACCGACGACCAATTCGTCGTTTTGGGGAGTTTGCTTTTGGGAATCCATGGATGATGATTTCGTTGTGCTTAATAGTATCGTTGAGCCACGACTTGATCTTGGTAAGAAAGGTCGATGCGCTTGTAATCGTTCAAATTTCCGCGTTGGATTTGTTCGTAGTAAAAGGTGAACAATTTGTCCAATTTGGCCTGCAATCCGATGTTGTTGTCGAATGCAATACGGGCATTGCCGATGCGTGGGATGATCTCAAATTGACCGCCAGTCCGCACCACAATCTGATCGCAAAATGCCGACCAAAATGAATCGTATCGGATGGCCTGAATGAAAGCGATGGCGGGCTTCGCTTGTTCAAGGTCCGGCGCGTAAATGATGGGTACGCGGGCGGTGAAATACGGCGAAAGCGCCAAGGGTTGACCTTCTGAGTCGATGTACAGGTCGGTGACGTCCGCATTGGTATGCAGCCGTGCAATGGGCTTGCGTTGCGTGACGTGAATGTGCAGAATGCGATCCAGACCGGGGTAGATTTCGACGTCATTTACGGCGGGAATCGTCCGGACCCAATCTGAAATGTCTGCGAGGTTGAGGTCCGCGAAAAAGCTGCCTCGGATGCTGTCGTTGGCGAAGATGGCGTCTTTGACTCCGGCGGCATCGACAAAAAACATTCCATCAATCTCCTCAACGTCCACCTCCAAGGCCGTGCATTGAACATTTTGTTCTTCCATTTGCGCAAACCCTACCAGTGTCGCCGTCCCTCCAAGGAGCAGAAGCGTGGTCGAGATGAGTGCAATGGTGCGAAGCATGAATGCCGTTTATTCGAGTTGTTTGAACCGATGGAGATCCTGTTTGAGCCACTCTGACAAAGGATTCACGCATCGATCAATATCGCCAGCGCCAATTGTCAAAAGCACTTCAGGAGGATGTTCCTTCAGGTTATCGAATATCCGTTCTATTGAAATGAGATGCTTGCAGGGGTTGAGGATGTTTTCAAACAAGCTTTGTGAATCGATGCCGGGTATTGGCTCTTCACGTGCCGGGTAGATTGGAAGCAAATAGATGCGATCGAATTCACTCAAAACAGCGCCGAATTCATGCAGGTGATCCCGGGTTCTTGAATAGAGATGGGGCTGAAAAATCGCGGCAATGGATTTTCCAGGATGGTGCAATCGGATGGCATCGAGCACGGCGCGGATTTCATTCGGATGGTGCGCGTAATCATCGATGTAGGTGCCATGCGGTTCGCGAATGTGGTAGGCGAATCGGCGATGAATTCCGCGGAATGTCCCAATGCGTTGCAAGCATTCAACGCGGCTGATGCCCGCGAGGTCTGCCAAGCAGAGGGCGGCCATGGCGTTGCTCAAATTGTGAACGCCAGGCATCGGAAATTTGACAGCCTCGAACCATTCATCCCGCATTTTGACGTCGGCGATCAACCAACCATTTTGTGTTCTGGGATTGATGGCGGCATAATCCAAGGTTGCCGCTGCTTCACGGCTGGGTGCGCAGCCGTATTGAAGTCCTGGACGATTCGCAGCAATGGAGGACTCGTGGACCACCGTATCCGTCACTTGTTTCGAGAAGGTGTCAAACCCTGCGACGAATCCTTCCCCGTCACCATACACATCAAGGTGGTCGGGATCCATGCTCGTGATGACGGCATGGGTGGGATTCAAGTGGAGAAAGCTCCGGTCGAATTCGTCGGCTTCAACCACCAGCCGTTTGCTGGCCTTGTTTAGTACGACATTGGAACCCGTGGAAACCATGATTCCACCCAAGAATGCATTGCACCCTCCCGGAGTGTCGGCTAACAAATGGGTCAGCATGGCCGTAGTCGTCGTCTTGCCGTGGGTGCCAGCCACAGCAAAAGTCTCGAAATTTTGCGCGATCAAGCCGAGCATTTCACTCCGTTTTAAGACGGTCAATTGGAGTGTGGTGATTCGTTCGAAGATCGGATGAGTGCCCGGCACAGCGGGTGTTCGAACCACTCCTGTTGCCTTGTTTTTTTCGGGGTCAAACCATTGATTGAAGTGACGGGTGTCGCTGTCGAATCCAATGGAAATGCCTTCCTTCTCCAATTGGGCCGTGAGAGCAGTTTGGGTTTTATCATAGCCCGCAACGTCCAACCCCAGTTGTTTGGCGTAACGAGCCAATCCACTCATCCCGATGCCTCCAATTCCAACGAAATAGAGGCGTTCAATCACGTCTTCACCCCACTTCATTGGGAATGAATAACGAGTTTTTCGAGCGCCGCCACGACTTCATGCGCAGCTTTGGGCCGCGCCGCGCCGCGCAAAGCATCTGTCAGCGATTTCTGACGCACTGGATCGTTCAAAAGCTGAGTCAATTCCGACTCCAATCGCTCGACTACGTCGCCATCTGGAACCAAAACGGCTCCACCGCGATCGCTCAGCGACCGGGCATTTTTGGTTTGATGATCCTCGGCAACAACGGGCGAAGGCACCAACAAGGTGGGCTTGCTCACCAATGCCAATTCAGCGATGGACATGGCTCCGGCGCGGCTCGCAATGACATCGGCTGCGCAGTATGCATGGTCCATTCGGTCAATGAAACCAACGCAGACAATGCGTTGTTTAGCGGGCAATGGCAATGCTTCGAGTTCGGCTTGCATCGTCGCTTGGAATCGTGCGCCGCATTGCCAGAGCAGGTCGTAAGGCAGCTCTTTTTCATCGGTTGCGATTCGATGGGCCATGGCCATCACCGCCTCATTCATGGATCCAGCCCCAAGGCTTCCTCCCATGATAAAGGCAACGGGCCGGTCGCCGGTAAAGCCAAAGTGTTCCAAAGCTGCAGCACGTTGCTCGGAGTTGATCAACTGGATTTTTGTGACATTTTCCCGCAACGGGTTCCCGGTTTCGATGATCCGATCTTTTGGGAACCAACGATCCAATCCAGGGAAACCTGCACAGATGAGTTGCACTTTTTTCGCGAGCAAGCGATTCGTGATGCCCGGAAAAGAATTTTGCTCTTGAATTGCCGTGGGGATTCCACGCAAAGCTGCACGGTAAAGCAAGGGTCCACTCGCGAATCCACCAACGCCTACCGCTAATTGCGGCTTGAATTTTCGAATGATTCTTCCGGCCTTAAACAGGCTGCTGAGCAGCTTAAGGGGGAAGGTCAAGTTGCGCAAGCTGCGCCAATTGCGATCGATTCCAGAGATCCAAAGCCCTACGATGGAGTACCCTGCCTTCGGAACTTTTTCCATTTCCATCCTTCCTTTGGCTCCAACAAAGAGGATTTCGCACTGCGGATGACGCTGCCTGATTTCATCGGCAATGGCCACCGCTGGATGAATATGACCTCCGGTTCCACCCCCTGAGATGATCACACGTTCTAAGCCTTTTGTTGCAGCTTCTTTGCTCATGATGCGGCATTGGCTTCTTTGCGAACAATGCGATTGGCTGGTTTTTTGGTCCCGAGATTGTCACGGTCATTTTCCCATTGATCCGGATGAGCGACAGATCGCGAAACAGCCAAGATCATCCCTATGGACAAACAGGTGAATACCATGGAGGTGCCACCGTAGGAAACCAAAGGCAATGGCTGGCCGGTGGTGGGGAAGAGCCTCACCGCAACCGCCATATTGATCATGGCTTGAAGCACCAACAGGAATCCCAACCCCATGGCCAGCAAGCCACCGAAATGCCGGGGGCACCGTGTCGCGGTTCGAATGGTTCGATAGAGAAGAATGATGTAAAGTAAGACGAGCCCTAACCCTCCCATAATGGCACCCCATTCTTCGATGATGAATGCATAAATCATATCGGAATAGGGGTGGGGCAGAAAGTTGCGGGAAGTTCCTGTCCCCGGCCCTTGTGGCAGAATCCCACCCCGATTGATAGCCACTTGCGCCAATTCGATTTGGTATTCCAATGCGTCACCATCGCTCGCATTCCCAACACCAGCAAAGCGTTCAATCCGTCCGGCCCAGGTGCCAAATCGTGGCAAAAGATCCGGGGCTGCTTTTCCGAGTCCGTAGAGCATGAAGAGCGCGGCCACACCCAATCCAGCAATTTTGAGCATGTGCCGGAACGGAACGCCCCCGATGAAAAGCATGCCGATGCAGACGATTCCCAGCAGGGCAGCCGTTGAAAAATCAGCGGGCAAGATTAACATGCAAATGAGTCCGATGGGAACGAGAATGGGAAGAACACCATTTTTGAATTGGTGCAGCTGCATTCGGCGATTGTTCAATTCTCGGGCGACGAAAGTGACCAAAACCACCTTGGCGAAATCTGACGTTTGCAGCGTCAGACCGATGAAGGGAATGCGCAACCAGCGCTTTGCTTCATTGATGTCTGCACCGAACAATAAGGTGAGCAAGAGCAAGCCGGCTGCGACCCAAATCAACACTTGTGAAATGCGGGAGAAATAGCGAAAATTGACCTTGTGTACCAATAGCATGACCCCCCAGCCGAGGGCCAGCATGGTGCCTTGCTTGAATAGAAAACGCAGCGAACTGCCATCGGTTTTGTAGGCCAGGGAGGAAATGGCACTGTACACCGCTAAAAGCGAGCACAGGCTGAGGATCAAGGTTACCATCCAAATGACCTTGTCCCCTTCCAACCAGGCCCCAATGCGCCGATGCAAGGAGCGCATGTCTCCCTGCGGTTCAGAACGTGCTGCAGTTTTTGCCATTCTCAGAGGCTACGCACCGCGGCTTTAAATTCACGTCCGCGCTCCTCGTACGAGCCGAAAAGATCAAAACTGGCGCACGCCGGAGAGAGCAATACGGTGCACCCGGGCACCCCCAAATCATAGGCGGCTTTAACGGCATCTTGGGCCGTTACTACCTCGCACGTGCTTTCCACGCGATCGCCAAAGGTGTCGACCAAGGTTTTGTTGTTTTTTCCCAAGCAAATGAGGTGATCGACCTTGCTGGTCACCAGATGCAGCAGAGAGGTGTAATCATTGCCTTTGTCAACGCCGCCAGCAATCCAGATGATTGGGCCTTCAATGCTCTCCAGTGCGAACCATGCACTATTGACATTGGTGGCTTTGGAATCGTTCACGAATTTGATGCGGTTGACTTCTTGCACGAACTCCATGCGGTGTTCGATGGCGTCAAATTGCGCCAAGCTTTCTCGGATGCCTTCGCTGCGCAATTCGAGAACGCGGGAAGCGACGCTTGCCGCCATGCTGTTGTACAGGTTGTGTTTTCCCTGCAATGCCAATTCTTGGATGGTCATGGTAAATGGGTTGTTAGTGGGTATGTAGATTGTAAAAGATTCTTTTTCTTGGGGAGTGCCTGCGCTGACACCGGCCCAGCCCCAAGGAGCAAGGCCTTCCTCGTCTAAAGCATTTTTCAAGGCTTCGGGCGACTGATTGATGCTGACGGCGACGACACGTGCGCGCGTGCCGCCCTTGTTTCCACGTTTCCAGCGTTCCATGGAGAGGACGTCATCTGCATTGAGAATCAGGACGTCGTTTTCCGTTTGCTGCGCAGTAATGCGCCACTTGGAATCGGCATAGTTTTCAATGGCATTGTCATAGCGATCCAAGTGGTCGGGCGTAATATTCAATAGGATGGCGATGTCGGGCTGGAATGTCACGGTGCCATCCAATTGAAAGCTGCTCACTTCCACGACTTGGAAACGGGCGGGTTGCTCGCGATCGGCGAGGTCACGCGCCCAGCTGGTTCCAATGTTGCCCACGCAAGCCACGTCACATCCGGCATCTTGTAAAATCGCCGCGACCAGAGCGGTGGTGGTCGTTTTTCCGTTCGCGCCGGTGATGGCGACGATCTGCTGATCAGCTGTGCAAGCATAACGCGCGGCAAATTCAATCTCGCTGATGACCTCGATCGAAGCATCCCGCAGCGTGCGGATGAGGTCGGTTTGATCAGGGATTCCGGGACTCTTAATGACAAAGCCGCTGGCTTTGCCCGCCTCCAGAATGCGCTTGACGTCATGTTGACCGCTTTCAAAGTCAATGTTCAAAGCGTTCAATTCATCGACGCGATTGGGTGCGATGACGCCCCGGTCACTGACCCAAGGCGACATCCCATGGCGCAGGGCGAGTCGAGCAGCACCAATGCCGCTTTCGCCTGCTCCTAGAATGGGTATGATCGCTTGGGACATAGGGGTTATCGAACTTTGAGGGTGACGATGGTGACAACGGCGAGTAGGATGCCGACAATCCAGAATCGCGCGGTGATTTTGGATTCGGGCAGATTGAGCTTTTGGTAGTGGTGATGCAGCGGTGCCATCAAGAAGATTCGCTGGCCTGTGCCCGTCTTCTTTCGGGTGTATTTGAACCATCCGACTTGCATGACTACAGAGAGGTTTTCAATCAAGAAAATGCCACACAAAACGGGCAGCAGGAGTTCTTTCCGAATGGCGATGGCGAATGCTGCGATGATGCCGCCAAGAGCGAGACTCCCAGTGTCGCCCATGAAGACTTGTGCCGGGAATGCATTGTACCAAAGGAATGCAATGCAGCCGCCCACAAATGCGGCGATGAAGACCACGAGCTCTTCCGAAAGTGGAATGTATTGGATGTTCAAGTAGTCGGCGGCTACGATGTTGGAGCTGACGTATGCAAGCACGGCAAGTCCAAGTCCAATGATGGCACTTGTGCCCGTCGCCAAACCATCAATGCCATCGGTCAGGTTGGCACCGTTGGAGACGGCGGTAACAATCAGGATGACCAGTGGGATAAAGACAATCCAGCCGAGTCCGACCGCTTGGGGCCCCAACCAGCTGATCAGACGCTCATAATCAAAAGCGTTGTCCTTCAGGAAGGGCACTGTGGTTTCTGAGGATTTTTTGGCCTCCCAAATGGGAAGACCGGCATTGGGTTCGTGCACTTCAAACTCAACGCCTTCAATTGAAGTCATGGTCACTACTTGCCCGGTGAAAATCCGGTCGGCCGGATCTTTGACAGTCACGTCAGGATGCCACCACATGATGGAGCCAACAATGAGGCCAACTCCAATTTGTCCAATGACCTTGAATTTTCCGGCCAAACCGTCTTTGTTCTTCTTGAAGACTTTGATGTAGTCATCAATGAACCCAATGGCGCCGAGCCACACCGTTACGAGCAACATCATTTGGGTGTAGATGTTGGTCAGATCCGCAAATAGCACGGTTGGAATTACGATGGAAGCAAGGATGATCAATCCGCCCATGGTGGGGGTTCCTTGCTTGTTCATCTGGCCTTCTAGCCCCAAGTCACGGACGATTTCTCCAACTTGCTTCAATTGCAACCATTGAATGATGCGCTTGCCAAAGAGAATCCCGATGACGAGCGAGGAAATCAGGCTGAGTGCAGCACGGAAAGAAATGTATTGAAACAGCCCGGCTCCCGGAAAATCCCAGGCTTGATCGATGGAGGTGAAGAGGTGATAAAGCATCAGGCAGTTTTGAATGCGTTGAACAGTTCGTCTCGGTCATCAAAATCATGTCGGACTCCCTTGATTTCCTGGTAGGTCTCGTGGCCTTTTCCTGCTACGAGCACAATGTCTCCGCTCTGTGCAATCTGTGCTGCCATGCGAATCGCTTCGCGGCGATCAGCGATGGCGATGCATTTCTTCGCATCGATGGGGTCCAACCCACTGCGCATGTCGGAGATGATGGCATCGGGATCCTCATTGCGAGGATTGTCCGATGTGAGGAATACTCGATCGCTCCATTGGGCCGCCACTTTCGCCATGACCGGCCGCTTCGTTTTGTCTCGGTTCCCGCCGCAGCCTACGACTGTGATTACCTGGGTTTCTCCGGCGCGAAACGAATCAATTGCCTTCAATACATTGTCTAACGCATCCGGTGTGTGCGCGTAGTCCACCACAGCCGTGATCTCGTTTCCTGCCTGCACCTGTTCGAATCGACCGGGAGGAGGATTCAGCAAAGAGAGGTGCGTCAGGACTTCGAGTTCATCCATTTCCAACTCTCGGGCAACAGCAAATACAGCAAGCAGGTTGTACGCATTAAATCCGCCAATCAGCTTGCTATACAGGTCGTGTCCGTTGATGTGCAGGTGCAGCCCGCCCAATTGATTTTCGACGATTTTCCCCCGGTAATCGGCCATGGAGGTCAAGGCATAGTCGCGGCTTTTGGCTTTGCAGTCATGCACCATATCTGCTCCATGCGCATCGTCTTGATTGTACAGGGCAAAGGAATCAGCATCAAGGGCGTCAAAAAGCCCTTTCTTGGCCTTGATGTACCCATTGAAATCCCCATGATAATCGAGGTGTTCGTGGGTGATGTTCGTGAATACCGCACCCGTAATCTTGGTTCCTGCCAAGCGGTGCTGATGAATGCTGTGAGAGCTCGCTTCAATGAACACATACTTGCATCCGGCATCAGCCATCCTTCGAAACATCTGTTGCATCTGAAGGGCATCGGGTGTGGTGTGGGTCGCGGCAACGGCTTCATCCACAATTCGATTTTCAACGGTTGAGAGCATTCCGGCCTTCCGGTCCATGGATCGAAACAGCCGATGAAGCAAGCTCACAGTGGTCGTTTTTCCATTGGTGCCGGTTACGGCGATGACCTTCATCTGTGCGCTCGGTTCATCAAAGAATTGCGAAGCAATCTGTCCCAATGCTTTGGCGGCATCGTGCACCAATACGTAACTCACTCCTTCCGCAAGATTCTCGGGCATGCGTTCGCAAACAACTGCAATGGCGCCATTTTCGATCGCCTTGCTGATGTATAAAAACCCATCGACCTGGGTGCCTGGAATCGCCACGAACAGGCTGAAGGCACGGGCCTTTCGGCTGTCAAAGGCGAGGTCTTCAATGGCAACATGCGTATTGCCTTGGATTTCTTTGATTCGCGTTCCGTAGAGGATTTCTTTGAGCAGTTTCATGCGTATCAGGACAATTCAAGGGTAATGGCTTGACTCGTTGTGAGGTCAGAACCGGGTGCAATGCTTTGGCGGCGAACCGTGCCCATTCCAAGTGTCTTCACTTGCAATCCAGCGTTTTCTAATAAGTACAATGCATCCCGCAATCCCATTCCGCGAACATCTGGGACGCGATTGGCTTCGATGGATCGGGGGCGTAGCACGGCCACGCTGTCGCTCGTGGTTACGGTGACCCAATCCCCCGAGCTGTTTCCCTGGTAGGGCATTTCCAAAGCTTGGTACAGCTGAATGAGGTCCGTCTGTGCACCATCTTTCGACCCGGGCAGTTTGCATTTTTCAGCCAAGAGTCCAGCACTTGTGGTGTGGAAGGAAGGGTCGGTGGCGTAGACTTTGTTGGCCAGTTCCCGGAATACTGGTCCGGCGATGCTCGAACCGTAATAAACCCCACTTTTCGTGTCGGCAATCACCACGATACAGGAGTAACGCGGGGATTCGGCAGGGAAGTAGCCCGCGAAAGAAGCGCGATAGCGTCCATCGTACCCGTTGGGTCCGGCGATGCGAGCCGTCCCCGTTTTTCCAGCTACGCGGTAGGGACTTTTGGCGAAAACGTACTGAGCGGTTCCGTTTCCTTCGGGATCTGCCACACGCTTCAACATGCTTTGACATGCATCGAGCACACGTTTGGAGCAGATGGATTGCTTGAGGACCTCGGGCTTGAAGAGTTTGACGACCTGCCCGTTACTTTCGAGGCGTTCGACCAATTGTGGCCGCAAAGAAGTGCCTCCATTGGCCACTGCATTGTACAGGGTGAGGGTTTGCAGCGGTGTTTGTGTGACTTCGTACCCAATGGACATTTGGGTCAGGGATAGTCCCGACCATCGGCCATCGCCGACGTTTTCATAAACAAGTGGTTGCGATTCGCCAGCCAAACGCACTCCGGTTGCTGACGGCACTCCTATGCGTTCAAGGGCGTCTAAGAAACCTTGCTGATTTTCGCCAAATGCTTTTTTAATGGTCAGCGCAGTACCCACATTCGAACTCACTTCGAAAATTTCAGATGTCTTCAAAATTCCGCTACCGCCTTCATCTGCATTGGAGTCAGACATTCGCTTTCCATAGAAATAAGTCACTCCGTTCCCGGTGTCGATTTCATCCTCGGGCTTGACATCTCCGTCGTTCATTGCGGCCATGAGGCTAGCTAGCTTGAAGGTCGATCCGGGCTCTACGGCCGTGCCAATGGCATGGTTGAAGGATTCGAAATATTCCGCGGGCTCGCCTTCCTGGGGTTCAGATGTTGAGCGCGTGAGGTTGGCCATGGCCCGAATCATTCCGGTTTCGACTTCCATCAAAACCACGGTTCCCCAGGCCGCGTCATGCGTTTGAAGTTGCTGGCGAAGGGCGTTGGAAGCGACGTCTTGGAGGTGCATGTCAATGCTGGAAATCACGTCCAATCCAGCGTGTGGCTCAACGATAAAATCATCGGATACCGGCATCCACTCGCCACCGGCAACGCGGCGTTGAATTTGCTTGCCGACGCTTCCAGACAGCTCGGTGTTCCAGCTGGCTTCTAGGCCAACACGGTTTTCATTTCGGTCGATGCCAATCGTGCGTGAAGCCAAATCACCGAATGGTTTGCGACGCTGTTCAGTTCGAGCAAACGTGAATCCCGATTTGAATCGTCCCCGGCGTATGAAGGGCAATTTCGCGAGTCTTTTTTGCTGAATGTAGGAGGCGCGCCGAGCGATGAGGGTGTTTCGTCGTCCCAGATTGCGACCGTTTCGGAGCACCTCGCGGTATTCTCTTGGACTGCGATCGCCTAAGATTTGACTCAATCCTTGCGAAAGGCTATCCAATTCAGCGTCGAATGTGTCCCAATTGATGGCCTCACTTTTGCTGTCCCAACGGACTTCGAAAATGGGGACGGAGGTGGCAAGCACATTGCCGTTGATAGCATAGATTTGGCCGCGTGAGGGAGTGATGTCGCGCACGCTCGATTCGAAGCGTTCACCCACCTCTTTCCATTGCTCATGTTCTGCACTCTGAATCCAAAGGATGCGCCCAAAGATGCTGAAGCCGAGCGCCACGAAGAGCCCAAAAACAAGCCATACCCTCGTAGAGAATTCTTTCCGGTTCTTCATGGCGTGCGTTGTTTTTGCTCCAATAAATAGGGCGGTTCAACGGGTTGATTCAGGCCGATGTTTGCGATGCTCTGCTCCACACGGCTCTGTTGCAATTGGGTTTCAAATTGTGCTTTGATGGTTTTGTATTCGGCACTCAGCTCCTGCAAGTGCCGTTTGTTTTGAATTTTCGCCCGCTCCATGCGTTCAAACTGATACCCCATTGCGATGTATGCAATGAAAAGTCCGCTGATGAACAGGAGATAGGGGATGTGACGGGTCACGCCTTCTCGTGTCAGGAATTCTCCACTGAGCAAATCCCGAATCAAGGGCGCTATTGCATTCTTTTGACGCCGTTGTTCTCGTTTTTGGGGGTCTTTCTTTCGGCGCGATCGGAAGGCCCAGAAAGATTTTTTGGGCGTGCCTTTTGGTTCTGAAGATTGGTGCTTTGGTCGATTGCGTGGCGCATTGGGATTGATGCTTTTTTGTGCTTTCAATCGTGCGGCTTCTCGTTCCTTTCGTTCTTTGAGTTGCTTCTGTTGCGCGGCCATTTCAGCCGCGGTAAGGCGTCGATTTGCCGGTTTTTTAGATGGCGCATTGTTCTTCTTGAACTTCAATTTCAGGGCGCGGAATGGATTCTTCATGCCGTTGCCTGTTTGATTTGTTCGCTGGTCAAAGCCGTACGCTCTGCAATGCGGAGTCGAGCGCTTCGCGCACGTGGATTGCAATCCTGCTCTTCGCTGTCAGCGATGATGGCTTTTCGCGAGAGAAGGTGGAAAGGGCAAAGGGCTTGTCCCTTGAAGTCACGCGGAATGTTGTCATCGAAATTTCCGGAGCGCATGAAGTGTTTGACCAAGCGGTCCTCCAGGCTGTGGTAGGAAATGATCGCCAGTCGGCCCCCTTCCTGAAGCAATTCAACCGAGGAAAGCAACATCGCTTGAAGTGCGCCGAGTTCATCATTTACTTCAATGCGCAGTGCCTGAAAAACTTGAGCAAAGTACTGGTTCTCCTTGCCTCGCGGTGCGAGCGTGCTCAATGCAGCGATCAACTCGTTGGTGCGCGTGATCGGCGCCTCTTTCCGGGCAGATTCGATGGCGTATGCCGCTTTGTCGGGCCGCTTAAGCTCACCGTATTGCCGGAAAACACGGGTCAATTCCGGGACAGTATAGGAGCCAACTACGTCGGCGGCTGATACTGGCTGGGATTGGTTCATGCGCATGTCGAGCGGACCTTCGAACCGAATGGAGAACCCGCGAGATCCGGTGTCGAACTGATGGGATGAAACACCGAGGTCGGCGAGGATGCCATCGACATGTCGGACACCTTCTTGCCGGAGGAAATTGCGCATGTACCGAAAGTTCTCGGGAAGCAGTGTGAAGCGCTCGTCTTGCGGGACATTGTCGAGGACATCGTTGTCTTGGTCCATGCCATAGATGTGTCCGTCCGCATTCAAGGCGTCGAGCATCATACGGGTATGGCCCCCGCCGCCAAACGTAGCGTCCACGAATACGCCGCCTTGCTTGCTACCGATGCCGAGTCCTTCAAGGCTCGCAGGTGCGAGGACTGGGATGTGGTATGCAGCGGCGTCCATGAATCAATTCTCGTTGGAGGGTTCGATGTCCTTGCGGACCTCTTCGGCGAGCGAACCGAAGTCAAAATCTTCCACGTCGTCCAGCACATTGCGGTCGTAACGGTTTTTGCTCCACACCTCGATTTTTTCACCCAAGCCGGATACGATGATTTCATTGTCATTTGGCAATTCAATCCCGGCATGTTCGAGCAAAAGGGCTGGAACGTTGATGCGGCCTGAGCCGTCGAGTTCAACATGGGTGGCGCCCTTCATGAATTTTCGTTGAAACAGTTGGTGTTTTTTATTGTAACGGCTTAAGCGAGACATTTCTCGGTTCACCTTGTCCCACTCGGGTTGGGGGTAGATCACCAGGCATCCCTCGAAAATGTCTCGGTTGACAACAAGTCCATGTTGCAATACGCTGCTCAATTGCTTCCGCAAACGCGCAGGAAACATCAAACGCCCCTTGGCGTCGATTTTGCAATTGTATTCTCCGAGCAGATTTAACATGGTTCTTTTCGCTTTTCAAAATTACCCAAGATTTCCCACTTTCTCCCACTGTATGACACTTTCTCCCACTTTGTGGAAAAGTTGTAAAGGGTCAAATCGTTATAAATGAGTCAGAGCAATGCAAAGCGAAAAAATGACGATTTTGCCGTGATGACGCTATTAACATGTTTTCAACAGTAATTGTGAACACAGAGAGGTGAAACGAAGCTGGACCGTGCACATGCCCCAAGCCAGAATTGCCGTTCCTTTGTGCTTTGCGTTTTAAGAGAGGGTTTACACCAGAGCAATTATGAATACACCAGACATCATTGAGCGGGGCGATTACCGATACATCGAAGCAGGATCGGGAGAGCCGCTTGTTGTGCTTCACGGCCTCTTCGGCGCGTTGAGTAATTTCAAAGACGTATTTGACGACTTCTCTTCACGGTTTCGGGTCATCATTCCGATGTTGCCCATATACGAGCTCCCCATGCTCAAGACCAGCGCCAAGAATTTATCGGAACACATTGAGGGCTTTGTCGACGAATTGAAACTCGATCGCGTGCATCTGTTGGGCAACAGTCTGGGAGGACACGTGGGGTTGATTTTCACCAAAAACAACCTGAGCCGTGTGGCTTCGTTGAGCTTAACGGCAAGCAGTGGACTGTATGAAAATGCGTTTGGGAATAGCTTTCCACGCCGCGAAGACAAGACATTTATCCGGGACAAGGTGGGGGTGACGTTTTACGATCCAAAGCATGCGACGGATGAACTTGTTGATGAGTGTTTCGAGGCGGTCAACAGCCGGGAGAAAATCCTCCGCATTTTGGCCATCGCCAAAAGCGCCATTCGGCACAACATGGCCAAGGATTTGCCGCAAATGAACACACCCGTTTGTTTGATTTGGGGCAAGAATGACATTATCACGCCTCCAGCGGTGGCGGAAGAGTTTCATGCGGGTTTCCCGGACAGTGACCTTTTCTGGATTGAGAAATGCGGGCATGCCCCAATGATGGAGCATCCGGAGGAGTTCAATCGCATTCTTTCTGCGTGGTATGATGCCCGCGGCATCGGGAAGTAAAGAGGCCATGGACGTCAAGCACGCCGAGTTCATGAAGTCGAGCGCGCATCCGCAAGAATGCCCGCCACCGGAACGACCGGAATATGCCTTCATTGGCCGCTCCAATGTGGGTAAATCTTCGCTGATCAATATGCTAACCAACCGGAATAGCTTGGCGAAGATTTCGTCAACTCCGGGGAAAACCCAATTGATCAATCACTTTGTAATCGATGAGGATCGCGAGAAAAACGGTGCACCTGTGAGCTGGTATCTGGTGGATTTGCCTGGTTTTGGCTACGCGAAAGTCAGCAAGTCCAGCCGTGTGAAATGGCAAAGGACCAGCGAACAATTTCTCAAAAGCAGGCCCAATTTGATGTGCGTGATGATGCTGCTCGACAGCCGGCATTCTCCTCAAAAAGTAGACTTGGAGTTTATGGAATGGATGGGAGAGAATCAATTGCCTTTTGTGATGGTCTTCACGAAGGTGGACAAATTGAACCTGGAGGAACGCGCTTCGTTTCTCCCGAAATACGAAGCTGAAATGCTGAAGCGATGGCATCGCATGCCTCCGGTTTATGTCACCAGCGCAGAAAAAGGGGAAGGCCGTGATGAAGTCCTGCGCTTCATCGAGCAGACCAATGCCTTGTTCGAGGCGCCTTAATCTTTGAGGACACCCAGGCGTTTCGCGAGTTCTTCGGTAAAGCTCCTCACCGCATCCGCATGGGCCTTATCGTTGGTTGCGCGTTCCAAGGTGCTGGCCATGGTCATCATTGTCTGGCAAATGAAATGCCGCATTTCCTCGACACTCATCTCTTTGGTCCACAAATCCATGTGAACGGCATTGCCATCCTTTTCATCCCACATGGCCAAGGCCATTGCTTTTGCCACTTTGTTACTTACATCACTGTCTTCAGCAGACCATTGAATCTGGGAAGGAACTTTGTTCTCGTCAGTGGTGATGTCAATTTGAATCTTTGAGGTGGTCATGGTGGTTGAATTTGAAGCGGCAAAGGTCGGTTGGAATCCGTCTTACGCGGGCCGATAACTTTTAATAATTGGCAGAGGATCGCGCAGGTTGATGAGGTCGACCATCGACCATTCGGGATTTTCTTTCATGAAGTCGTTGACCATCCGCAATCCCAACCACGCTCCTAGTCGATCCGGTCCTTCCTGGGGAATGCCGCCAATGCGGGTAAAAGGACCTTCATCGAACCAGCGTCCAAATTCCATTCGATTGGAATTGAATAACATGTCCTGGGGTTGCAATTCAAGCCAAATAGACTGCTCGTTGGCTTCCGCCCATTGCAGGTCGTCCGCACTCCAGTCGAGCAAGTTGGACCGAGACTCTTGAGGCAAACATTTCTCCAATAGAAACATGATTTTTCCCCAGTAGAGCAGTTCGTTGATGCATTTGCTCGAATCATAAAACCGCTCGCTGAAATGAACCAATAGCCAACCTCGCATGGCGGTAGCTGGGATGCGTTCGGGTTCCATTTTTGCCCGCATGTATTGGGGGAACATTTGGGGGGGAAGGGTCTGGACCAATGGATTTTCGGGTCCTAAGAACCATTCGAGTCCGATTCCTAAATGGGATGACGTGGGGTAAATGGCAAAGTTGAAACCACTGTTCATCCAAGTGATCCGGGGGGTGGACTCCGACGGTAAAAAGTAATGAAATCGATGAAGGGCTTGCGAGAGTTGTGCTTCATTTCGGGCCAAAGTTTGAGCGGAACCGGAGGTGGAATCAATGGCGGATTCGATGGGGACCACGTCGGGATGAACGCTGAATTCCTTGATTTTTTGGATCGTCTCAGGGTCGTTGGCTGCGCCAATTCGGAGGATGTCTTCCGAATAGAATGCCCCGAATGCTCCGACGGTGTTCGTCCAGTTGGCATGCGCTTCCTCTTCGTTTTGGGGCAGCGCATCGATGACTTTGCGCACATCCAGCGCCGGCGTTGTGCGTTCCGCGGGCAACGCAGATTCCGGCACGGACCAACGTTCGTCGCTGCAACTGCTTAATAAGATGCAGGCGATTGCCATGGCGGCGGAAAAGTAGCGTTGGCCGGAGCGCGCTAGTGAACAATGCACGGTGGGAATTGTCTGGCGATTGATTGGAATCATTGAAGCGTTGCCATTAGTTTTGAATCATTGCAAAGATGGAACAGTCAACTCGCTTTCGAAATTTCTTGAGGACCTTATTGGCAGCGTTTGGTTTGGCCATCTTCCTTTTCAGTCCCAATGACGCCCAAAGCCAAGGCTATCATTTGGGATTGCAATTGGCGCCCAATGTTTCCATGGCGCAGCCCAGAGAGCTTTCGCATGCGGCTGTTCAGTCTGAGGCTCATTTTGGATATGGCTTTGTGTTTGACGCCATGTTCACCGAGAAATATGCCATTGGTACGGGGGTAAATGTCTTTTACAACGGTGGCATTACCCAGCATCTGGCATTTCAAGAGGACGAGAATGGCCTATCCATTGCGGCTGTTCAGCTGGTTCAAAAGCAGCAGTATGTGGAAATTCCATTGACCTTTAAGATGCGCACCAATGAGATTGGTTATACCACTTATTTTGGTCAATTCGGGGTCGGATTTGGATTGAATGTGCGTTCAGAAGGACGTCAAAAAACCACTTCTTTTGCGACGCTCGATTCGCTGGGAAGCGTCATTGAACTGGTTTTTAGCCAGTCTGCACTTGAGGCAGCGGAAAGCCAACAAGTTTCGATGGCGGATCGCACCCGCCTGTTTCGCCCCAGCATGATCATTGGGTTAGGGGCTGAACGGAGATTGACGGGTTCCACTGCTTTGGTGGTTGCTTTGCGCTACAATGTGGGGCTTCGTAGCCAATACGAAGACTTTGGTGTTTTGCAATCCCAGGCGGCTGAGTCCCTTGTTTATGAGTTTGATAGTGTGACAGGGGAAGAATTGCCAGTGCCCATTCAAATGCAAGGAAAAACGGGACAGATTGAACTTTGCTTCGGTCTGATGTTTTAATTCCATATGCCGCATCTACGCTCTCCAATTCGCACCATTGACTACATCGAACAATGGTTGAAAGATTACCATACCAAAGCAGGAACGGCGGGATGGGTCGTCGGTGTGAGCGGTGGAATTGATTCAGCCGTGACTTCTTCGCTCTGCGCGCGCACGGGATTGCCCACTTTGTTGGTGGAAATGCCCATTCACCAGCATGCAGATCAGGTGGGCCGGGCCCAAGAGCATATTCGTTCGTTGCAAGCGCAATATGCGAATGTCACAGCCGAGACGGTTGATTTGACGGGAGTTTATGAAAGCTTGGTTTCTGCGCTTCCCAATGATTCAGATCATTCAAACGGTCTAGCCTTGGCCAATTCACGCGCCCGAATCCGGATGACTGCTTTGTATGCATGTGCCGCGCAGCAAGGGGCATTGGTCGTTGGTACCGGTAACAAAGTAGAAGACTTTGGCGTCGGTTTTTATACGAAGTATGGCGATGGTGGAGTGGATTTGAGTCCCATCGCAGACCTCATGAAGTCCGAGGTATTTGCCCTTGGGAAAGCACTGGACGTGGTCGATTCCATTCAAGAAGCCCCGCCGACCGATGGGTTGTGGGGGGATGATCGCACGGATGAGGACCAGCTTGGCGCCTCCTATGCCGAATTGGAGTGGGCCATGCACCAGGTGGATTCGTCGGATCAAAATTGGTCTGCCCGTGAATACGAGGTAATGGCGATCTACCGGAAATTAAATCAGGCGAATCAACATAAAATGCAGCCCATTCCGGTGTGTGTATTGCCCGAGGATTTCCGATCAACGGATTGACCTTATTCTTCTTCTTTGGCCTTTATGCTCAGCTTTGTTGCGTGTTCTTCCGATGTTCCTTTCCAGATGAGTCGGTAATCACCCAAACCTAGGAAGTCCGAATCAGCGTTCACGCGCATCGGGATTTTTGCGCGTTGCCAACCTTTCTGCATTTGCACGGCGTCGGCCAAGAGGGTTCGGTTGCCAACGGAATCTTCAGCCCACCAAGCGCCAGTCGCTTCATTGGGAAAAAAGCAATCCAAATCCGCGGCAATGGTAGCCGGTTCTTGCCAAGACCAACCGCGTTCTCCCCAGCTTTCACGCCAGGTGATTGCGACCAAGGTGTCCAATTCAAGTGCTTTCGGGGCAGCCTCGATCCAGCTTTGATTGGCCGGCCATTGTTCCAAAAGTTGATCGAAGTCGAGCACCCAAATGCTGCGGCCATGCGTACCGATGACCAATTCATTTTCACGCTCTTGAATCACAAGATCGTGGACCGGCACCTTCGGTAAATCCGGGTGTAAGACACCCCAAGTCGCTCCTGCGTCAAGGCTGGCATAGGCGCCTCCGTCGGTTCCGACAAAGAGCAGGTCTGCATGCGAGTCAGATTCAATGATGGCATTGACGGGTTCACCGGGGGCG